>JACCDW011986537.1_pt1 | contig 28298 bp, 17 predicted proteins | sample 7449781 | NCBI WGS metagenome assembly JACCDW01 (sample SAMN15323449, study PRJNA562643) | freshwater metagenome | isolation source: river surface water | place: USA:Blue River Watershed | collected 2017-08-18
ACTGATTACTGACCACAGTTCACTGCCTAAAAAAAGAGCCCAAGGATTTCTCCTTGAGCCCTAACTTCTTAACTCTTAACTCTTAATTCTTAACTCTTACTTCCCTATACTCGGGTTCGTTTGAACCTCCGCTAATGGAATGCTGTAAATATAACGGGGATCCGATGGCTGTATCGTTGCGCCAGCACCGAAAGATACCATAGGCTCGCCCCGACGCGTTACATCGTTTGCACGGAATCCTTCCGCTAAGAATTCAATACGACGTTCTGTCAAAATTGCCTTGATTACATCTGCTTTTGTATCCAATGCTGGGAAAACATACGCTGCATCAGACCGTCCGTGAACGGCTTTCAATAATGCTGTCGCACGTGTTAGGTTACCACTTTCCGCTTCAGCTTCAGCTAAGTTTAACAAAACCTCTGCATAACGAATGTTTGGAACAAAATCTACATAAGGAGAAACTCCGCTAAACTTTGTCGATGAAGGGAACTTGGCAACTGCAGTCGTAGCAACTGTCAACTTCGTCTTACGATCATCCGTAGCTGCGAATTGTGGGTTATTGTAAATACCGATTGATCCTGTATTTAAATAGTACTCTACATTCCCTGCGTTGAAATAATAGCCCAACTGATTTTGCGTTCCCGGAGCATTTGTTGCATCCATTGGGAATGAGAAAATCGATTCAGTTGTCGTGTAAGGAGCCTTGTAAACAGCCGAAACATCAGACTGCAATGCATGCGCAACACGGGAAGATGATTTAAACGGAGCTGATGCAGATACAATTTTGTTTGCCTCTGTGATCACGCCGGCATAATCACCCATCACCAACTTCACACGTGTTTTTAACGCGATTGCTGTGTTTTTGTGTGCTCGTGTTGTATTCAACAATGCTGTACCATATGAATCTGGCAATTCCGTCTCTGCATCATTTAAATCTTGCAAAATTTGCGTATAAACTTGAGCGACCGTACTACGGGCTAAATCATTATTAGCAGAGGACGTTTCCCCTTTTAAACGCAAGGGCAATCCAGCAGATGCTCCCTTATCCAAAATGTAAGGTTTAGCAAAATATTGGACTAAAGAGAAATACGTCAATGCCCGTAAAAACTTCGCTTCTCCACGGTAATTAGCCGCCAAAGTAGAAGAAACCGCCGTTGGATTTTTTGCAATGCCTTCTAAAAACAAATTCGTACGGTTAATGGTCAAGTAACCTTGAATCCAGAAATTCGCTAAATACGAATCTGAAGGATCCTGATTTCCTTGATACGTTGAATAACCTGTCACGGAGTTTGTCGTACGGTTAACCCATTCTTCACCCCGGATGTCGTTATAAATTAAATAACGACCTCCGAATAAGCTTCCGCTTTTCGCAGAGCCATACAAACCATTTACTTGGGAAAGCACCCGTGCTGGGGTATTAAATACCGTCGCATCAGACAAATCCAATTCCGGAACTGCACTAAGGAATTCCTTGTTGCAAGAGGAAACGGTCATCGCTAATGCGATAGACAAGATCCCCATTTTATTTGTGAATAATTTCATTTTCTTTATCTGTTAAAATTACAAACCAATGCTAAGACCAAATGTGAATGAACGACCTTGTGGAATTGAGTTACGCTCAATACCTGATGCAAGGTTAGAATCACCATTTGAAGAAATTTCAGGGTCAACACCTGTATAGGCTGTCAACAACCATAAGTTGTTCGCTTGCGCATATACACGAATGCTATTAATTCCAATCGATGTTAAATTACTTGGAATTTTGTAACCCAATGTGGCTGTTTGCAAACGCAAGAAATCTCCCTTTTGTACGTTGGCATCAATCAAGAATGAAGAACCATTCGAAACGTTATCCCCGTAAACCGCTTTTGGAATATCGGTCACTTGACCCGGTGTTTTCCAAGAATTTAAAACATCTACCGTATTGTTCCAAACACGCTGATCACGTAAACCCGCCTGAGAACCGTTGTAGATATAATTTCCTCCTGAGAAAGTGAAATTTACTCCTAAATCAAATCCTTTGTAACGGAATGTGTTATTGAAACCGCCATAGTATGTTGGCAATGTATTACCCAAAATTTGTTGCTCAGCAGATGGCGATGTTGTTGCTTTGCCATCCATCGTAGTCCAAGCTAATGCTCCTCCTAAATGCTGGTATTGAACCTTCGTACCATCACGTTTGATGTAGATACGACGTCCATTTTCTGGATTAACACCCCCTGTTTTTACACCGTAGATTTGAGCAGCAGAATAACCCACCTTCGTAATCGATGTTACCTCCAAACCAGATGTTGCAGTCAAAATAGGCGTATTGGCATCTACCAACGAAGTCACCATATTTTCGTTTGTCGCAAAGTTCAAATTCGTCGTCCAAACAAATCCATTGTTATTGATTGGAGTTGCTGTAACTGCTAATTCGTATCCTTTGTTGTACATAGAACCAACGTTAGCCAAAATTGAATTTCCTGGAATTCCTTTCGAAGGAGCTTGAGGTACGTTCAAAATCAAATTGTTGATATCCTTGTAATAGTAGTTCGCTTCAACCGTAATTCGGTCATTCAAGAAGCTAACATCCAAACCTACGTTAGTCTGTGCGGATGTCTCCCACTTCAAGTCCTTATTTCCTGCTTGGTTAAATGCCAAAGTTGGCGCCGCTCCATATAGTCCCGATGCAAAAGTTGAGAAGGAACCATAAGCATTGGGAACATTCCCGTTACCCACTTTACCATAACTCGCCTTCAAACGAACATTGGATACTTTATTTCCTAAATCAAGGCTCTTGAAGAATTCTTCTTCAGAAATTGTCCAACCTAAAGAAGCTCCTCCAAAATCACCCCAACGATTTTCAGCAGATAAAGCTGAGTTACCATCGCGACGGTAATTTGCACTCAAGAAATACTTTCCACCGTAATTGTATGAGAAACTTCCTAAATAGGCTTCATAAGCAACTTGGTAAATTCCGTTACCCGCAGCTAAATTTGTCCCAAAGTTTCCTTGAAAATCCGTAAAGAAGTAATCTGCCAACGTTTGACGTTGAGCCCCCCAGTTCAATACACGCGTTTTTTGAACATCTGAACCCGCAATTAACGAGAAATTATGTTTTTCAGCTAATGTCAAGTTATACTGAATCGTATTAATCCAGTTCCAGTTATCCGAACGAGCGGTGTTGTTATACGCATCACCACCTGCAGACCATCCGTCTCCATTATATGGATTGAAGAAACGAATGTTTTCCGTATTACGACGATCCCATGAATAACTCGTTTTAGCAGTTAAGCCTTCCATTAAACGGAACTCAGCTCCTAAATTCGCGATTAAACGTGTGTTTTCAGATTTAATTTTATCCAAGTCACGTACAACTGCTGGATTTGGAAATTGTGCGGGTAATAAGTTGTTCATACGGCCCAACGTATTATTTTCCAAATTGTAAGTACCATCTGGCAAATAGGCTGGCAAGTTTGGCACTTGCGCAACGGCAATACGACCTAAACCAGACGTATTAAATGCCCCACCCGAATTTGAACCCGACATAGGTGCCTTGTTAAATGTATTCGAGTAATTAAAATTTGCCGTCAATTTCAACCATTTAGTTGCTTGGTGGTCCATATTGAAACGACCTGAACGGCGTTGAAAACTATTGCTACGTAAGAAACCATCTTGATCAGAATAACCAGCTGAGAAATAGTAATTGGTCCGATCCGTTCCCCCATTTATCGTCAAGTTATGATTTTGAGAAACAGCAGTTTGATACACTTCTTTATACCAATCTGTATCGATTAAAGATCCATCCGCGTTATAATTAGGCAAGAATGATTTATTCTCCGAATTACGAGCAGATGCTGCAATCGCATTTGGATTCATGGCCAATGCATTCGCAATCGCACCATTTTTATGATCCATGAATTGTTGTGCGTTTAACACATCAGGTAAACGAACAGCCTGAGAGATTCCTGCCCAAGAATCAATGGAAACTTTAGCCTTACCTGATTTACCACGTTTTGTTGTGATTAATAAGACACCAGCACCAGCACGAGAACCGTAAATCGCAGCAGATGCCGCATCTTTCAAGACGTCAATTGACTCAATATCAGATGGATTAATATCCGCTAAAGGGTTATTCGTTGTCGAGTTTGCCGAAACGTTATCCGTTGAAATGGGTATCCCATCGATTACAACCAAAGGGAATGAGCTCAAAGAAAGCGAACTTAAACCACGCACACGAATGACCGGTGGATTGTTTAACAAACCGTTCGGTTGGGTAATATTTACACCCGCAGCCTGACCCGTTAAACCTTGAGAGAACGATTGAACAGGACGCTCCGCAATGGTTGCAGCCTTAACTGTGGAAGCTGCGCCTGTAAATTCTTGACGCTTTTTTGTTCCATAACCTACAACAACCACTTCGGATAATTGTTGGTTATCCGCCATCATTTGGACATCGATGACACTTCTTGAACCAACCGTAACACTTTGAGAATTAAAACCTACAAATGAGAAAATGAGACTCGCTCCATCTGCCACTGAGATTTTATACGTTCCATCAGCTGCCGTGCTCGTTCCTTTTGTAGAACCTTTCGCACTGACACTAACGCCCGGCATTCCACTTCCATCCTCAGATGAAGTGACCTTACCGGTAACTTGCCTTGTTTGGGCGAATAATGTGCTAACAACAGCCATCATCAAGACCCAGGATAGTACTAGTTTTTTCATGTTGTTTAGTTTAATGAATGAACTCAAATATAGGATTGAAACCTGAAAACGCCATGAACTGTTTGAATAAATTTGCATTTATTACAGAAAAACCAAATAAAAAAGGGCGACCCGATGGATCGCCCTTTACAAAATCAATTAAAATTGATTAGTTCTTATCCCAGAACAATTTTGTTGTGTACAAATCACCACCCACCGCAGAAGCAGCAGCAGTGTAGTTTGCACCGTTCAACGTTTGCTCAAATGAAGGATATGAGAAACGTGTTGGGAAGCTAGTCAACTTCGCGTTAACTGGTGCAGCAATTTTAGGTTGATCCAAACGACGGATTTCTACCCAACCCTCATAAGGACGGTTGTAAAGTGCAATCCACTTTTGAGTTCCGATTTTTTGCTTCCAATCTCCGGCAGCTGTTGCATAAGCAACATCAGGTTGAGCTAAGTAAGCTGCTGCATCAGCAGCAGATCCACCCCAAAACAAAATAGATGCAGTTATCGCATTGTTGTAATGAGTTTCTGCTGTTCCAGATACTGCGAATCCTCTTTCTTTCGCTTCAGCACGTAAGAATTCAGTTTCAACATAATCAGCCAAAACGTAAGGAGCAGCAGCTTCGATTACTTTCGCGCCAGCGCGAGAATAATCAACAAAAGTATTTGCTTTACCTACGATACCACCTGCATAATTACCAGCATTATTCTTCGAGAAGAATGCAGACGTACGAGGGTCATTCCATCCTAACAATTTATCCATTAAGTCTTTCGCAGCGATGTAATCTTGACGACCACCTGTTACGATATCAACATATAATGGGTTTTGGTTTGGAGATGCAGAAAGGAATGCAAATAATCCATTGTCAGCAGCAGCCGAGATAGCACCAGCATCAGAAGATTCAGCAGCAGTTTTAGCAGCAGAAGCATCCACGTCAGCTAACACCATACCTAATTTGAAACGCAATGTGTTCGCAAATTTAACCCACTTCGCAGCAGAACCTTTGTAAACTAAGTCTTCACTAGCAGTAAAAGAGTTAGCCGAAGGATTGATTGATGTGATGTCCTTATTCAAACGAGCTAATAAATCAGCTGAAATGGTTTTCGCATCATCGTATTTTGGAAACAATTGAGCTGAATTAATTGATTCAGTGTAAGGAATGTTACCATACGTGTTTACTAAAACACTGTAAGAATAAACTTCCATGATGTCCAAAATAGCTAATTTGTTTGCCTTCTCAGCAGGAGCTAACGTTGCATCTGCATTGATCAAACGAGCAGACTCGCGTAAATCCGCGATTACATCACGGTACATCGTTGTCCACCAGCCATTAGGAATAGCACGTGTATTGAAATCATACTGTGCTTCATCTTGGTATACAGCCATCGCCCAATGCGAAACTGTAAAACGGAATACGTTCGTATTCACACTCGCAGAAGCCAAGGTCCCTGCAAGGGTCTTCACTGCATTTGAAAACAAGGTCGGTGCAGGAACTGCTGCAGGCCTTTTGGTCTCAATATTCAATTGAGAGATGTCACTTGTACAAGCTGCAAATAAAAGCAACAGCGGTACAAAAACGATTAATATTCTTTTCATCATTATAAAATTTTAGGATGATTAAAACAACAACTTAACGTTAAATCCGATTGAACGAGTTGTTGGATACGCTCCAGATTGGTATCCTTGAATGTTTCCTGAAGATAAGTTTTCTTCTGGATCAGAGTAAGGAACAAATTTCTGGATAATCCATAGGTTTCTACCGAATACCGATAAATCAACTCCTTTAACACCACCTAATTTACGCACAATTGAGCTTGGCAATGAGTAAACGATGTTAGCCTCACGTAATTTAATGTAGCTAGCGTCATAAACGAAAGCAGCTGCTGGATTATAAGCATAACCATAAGTACCATAATCGTTTTCAACACGAATGTCGTTTTTCGTACCATCAGCTTTAACACCTGGCATGATGACACCACCACCATCAGCGATTGAGTAACGAGAAGGATTTCCTTTATCATTCAATGCCGCTGACTCAGCTAACACACCTGTCGCAGCTCCGTAGTATTGATCCAATGAGAATACATTACCACCTTGCTTGATATCGATCAAGAAATTGAATGTCAAATTCTTGTAACGGAATGAGTTGTTCACACCACCAATCCAGTTTGGATTAACATTACCAATATTGTTGGTAGTTGTTGTCGTGATATCATAACGACCATTCGCTTTAACAAGCTTTTCGCCATTTAACATCTTCCAAGTTTTTCCTTGGATGATACCGTAAGGTTGACCAACAGTTGCGTTGAAACTTACGCCACCTTGGAAAGTAGCAAGTTGTAAGTTTTGGCTTCCGTTGTATAAGCTCAATACCAATGAATTGTTTTTCGTGAAGTTCACGTTCACATTCCAAGAGAAATCAGCTGTTTTGATTGGGTTAGCAAATAAGCTAAACTCAAGACCTTTATTCTCAATGTTACCCGCATTTACATACGTTGACGAGAAACCAGTTGCTGTCGAAACAGATGCTGGCATGATTTGATCCAAGGTATTTGTCTGATAGTAAGTCAAATCAAATCCTAAACGGTTTTGCATAAATGCCATTTCTAAACCGATCTCGCGTGATTGCGTTTGCTCTGGCTTCAAGAATGGATTGTTTTGTGTACTTGGAGCAGAGAACAAAATAGTCGAACCAAACGGAGCTGGCTGATCATACACGTTCTTAATTGCACCCCAAGGAGCATCATTACCTACTGTTGCATAGTTAACACGTAATTTTCCTGAAGTCAACCAAGGCAAATCCTTGAAGTGCTCAGAGAAATTCCAGCTAGCAGCACCTGAATAATACAAGTATGCATTATTTTCCACTGGCAAAGTAGACGACTTGTCTTGACGAATTGTACCGTCTAAAGTCAAGAAGTTTTTGTAAGACACAGTAAAACCACCAAACAAACCAAATACTTCACGTGGAGTATAAGATTCTGATGGAGCAGCAACTGTACCTTTTGAGTTAGCTACTGAATATAAACCTGGAACGATCAAACCGCCGTTAGTCGCAGCAAAAATTGAACGAGAATACGATTTACGTAAGTTCAAACCAGCTAAGGCTTTTACATTGATATCTTTCAATACATTTTTATCAAAATTTGCTAACAAATCGTAGTTCGTTTCATTAAATGTACGATCGTAACGGCTATAACCAGCAACTGCCTGAGAACCTACAGCAGTACGCTCTTCTTGGAATTCGCTATATGTATCCAATGTTACACGACCCATCAAATTTAAATAATCTGTAGCCTTGTAATTCAACATCGCATTTCCAAAAACACGAGAACGCGTATCGTTCTGATAATTTTTGTAACGAGTCCAGTAGTAGTTATCTGTATAGATAGGCTTCAAACCTCCAGCTGTTGATGGATCAGCCCAGTTCCATGTAACGTTTTGATTGTTACGGAAGTACGCTGTTTTTTGATCCTGAATATCAACGTTTGTTTGATACCACTGACGGAAGTTTTGATTAACGTTTGCCCCGCTATAACCTGAACCATAACGACCCAAACCATCTACTGTAGAGTAGTTAGCTGTTGCAGAAGCACTTAACTTGTTATTAATATTATACGAACCACCCAAGTTGATAATATTTTTAGAAACTAATGAGTTTGGCAAAGTACCACGCTCTTCGTTACGAGTAAATCCTAATTTGAAAGTACCCTTATCGTTAGCTCCGTCTAATTGAATCGCTGTGTTATTTGAAATAGCCGTTTCATAAAAAGTAGATGGCGTATTTTTCGCGGCTGCCCATGGGCTAGTCTTCATGTAGTTAGGACCCGCTGGATCAAATGAATCCCATGTATAAACTGGACGATTGTCAAATTTAACACCATAAGAAGCATCTTCTGCAGTTGGAACTACATAATCATCTTTACCATCACCATTTGCATCAAAATACAAGAAACCATCTTTTTGATATGGATCAGAGTAACCAGCACCATATTGATTTTGATAGGTTGGGAAAGTTGTTTTATCAATCGTACCTACTGTTAAACCAGCATTGATCGACAAACCTAAACCACGTTTCGCTTTTTTCGTTGTGATCATGATCACACCATTAGAAGCACGAGAACCATAAAGAGCAGTCGCAGCAGCACCTTTCAATACCGTCATTGCCTCAATATCGTCTGGGTTAATATCAGACGCAGCATTACCATAATCGTAACCACCACGACCAGTTACCTGGTTAGAAGTGTTCTTGTTCGAGTTATCGATCGGCACACCATCCACAACGAATAACGCTTGGTTATTTCCTGTTAATGATTTGTTACCACGAATAACCACGTTTGTTGAACCACCCACCGCATTACCTTGTGTAATTTGTAAACCTGCAACTTTACCAGAAAGCGCTTGGAATGCATTACCAGTACGCACACGAGTTAATTCATCTCCCTTAACTTGCTGAGCAGCATAAGGTAACGAGTTTTTCGTACGAGTTAAGCCCAATGCCGTAACAACAACCTCGTTAAGCTCAGAAGCATCTGTTGCTAAAACTACGTTGATCGCCGACTGGCTTCCTACTGAAACTGTTTGTTGTTTGTATCCAACAAAGCTGTAAACCAAAACGGCTCCATCTCCAATTGAGATTTTGTAAGAACCATCGGCACCAGTTGTTGTACCTCGTGAGGTACCTTTTAGGCTGACACTAACTCCGGGTAGAGCAGAACCATCCTCTGAAGAAGTAACCTTACCAGTTACTTGCCTTGTTTGAGCTAATAATGAACTGAAAACAGTCATTGTTAAAACCCAAATGAGTAAGAGTTTTTTCATGTTGATTAGTTTGGTTAATGAAAAAATAAAACATTTAGTCCCGCAAATTAGGAATTTTCTCATAAAGCCCAAAGATTATTTCAAAAAAATAGGGGTTCCCTATTTGGAAACCCCTATTAAATGAATTAAGGCAGAATCTTATTTTGGATTCTTTAAAGGAGCACTACCCGCTCCTGCTGGATTATTCGCCAATTCGTTATCTGGAACATCCCAATAATCCAAGTAGCCATACTTAATTGTTGCATTTTTCGAGATAGAAGATCCATCTTTTGATATTACAACTGCTCCCGTACGACCATTCTCTAAAACACCCCAACGGCGTGCATCATAGAAAGATAAACCGCGGAAAGCTAATGCCACCCGACGCTCTTTACGCAATTCTTCTTTGACAGTCGCAGCATCCGTAGATGTAATCGCTGCAATACCCGCTCCTTGATAAGCTCGAACAGCATTGATACTTGCAGCCGCACCCGCTACATCACCAGTCCACAATTTCGCCTCCGCTTTCATCAATTCATTTTCTTCATAGCTACCTGCCAAATAAAGTACCCCTGCTCCAGAAGTACGGTTTGAATAAACCATAACACCTGCTAATCCGGCTCCTTTATCCACAATCGCCCAACGTGTATTAAATGCATTACCACGATCAGCATTACCAATCCAGATTGGATATTGCTTGAAGTTATTTGTTAACCGTTGGTCACCCGCATTAAAATCTTGAATCAATCGCTCTGAGATTTTATACGTGTTACCAGATGCATTGGATCCTACTGCTCTTGCTGCCACGTTATAGTTGGATGGCGAGAAAATATCTCCATTGGCATTTGTCGTTCCCGCAAATACAGGATCAGAAGCGCCTACACCCGCATTCGTTAATGACAAAATTTGTCCCCATTGCGCTGCTGTCATGGTTGCAGTAGATGTATTCACCAAAATATTACGTGCTTTCAACGTATTAATATTCTTAACCCATTGAGATCCTGATGGTACACCACCTAAATCATTTTGGAAGAAATCAGGAATAAGCAAGGTCAAAACATCATTAAAATCAGCTGAAGAGCTTGACGTTGTGATTGCGGCTGCCGACTTGTCAAAGTTCGCATTCGCCTCCTCAATCAATTTCTCTTTCGAAACATATAAATTGTTCGTAACAGACGCAGTATTAACGATTAACCCCGCATAGTAAATAGAACCCAAACGAGAATAAGCAATCCCTTTCCAGAAATAGGCCCAAGCCTTAATCGCATTTTTCTTAGCCGCTGCATCTCCTGCAAACGTGGTTTTGTCCACCGCCGCTAAAACTGTATTACATGCATTGTTTAATTGATACATCATTGCCCACTCATGAAACCCAGGATTTCCTCCTTGCTGAGAATTGGTATTCACAGCACGAATCAATGCCTTTTGCGTAGATGGGCTATTCGGATTTGGTACTTGCGCCCCATTATCCAAGATTACCATATCAGGTGCCGACAAGTTATTCATATAGGTATTTGCTGCCTCCGCAGAAACAATATCACCCATTAATTCATGAATACCCAAAACTCCATTGTAAAATGCTCCCACAACACCATCATAGTATTTGTTACCCGCAGAAGTAAATCCGTTTTTGTAAACAGATCCCTGCGCTAAGGCCACAATACCTGCTTCCGAAGAAGCTGTTGCTGGCGTTGGTTGGTTTGGATTTTGTATATCCAATTGATCCTTACACGACATCACCATTCCACCTAAAAGCAGAAGGGAAAGCGCGGTTATTTTTATATTTTTCATGTTCTTCAAATTTAACTATTACCTTTTTCTATTCTGTAACTAGAAACCAATGTTCAACTGTACTTGGTATGAACGTAAGTTTGGCATCGTATTGTGATCTATGCCACGATCCCATGCCGAATTATTTCCTCCGGAAGAAATCTCCGGATCCATACCAGAATAGTTTGTCAATGTGTACAAATTACGTCCAGATGCGACCAATTGTAACTTGCGGAATCCCTTAATTCCAAAAGCGCGAACTAAGTCTACACCTACTGAAATATTACGTAACCGAGCGAATGAGCCATCTTCATAAAAGTAATTCTTTGTTCCATTAAATGATCGTGCCGCATAAACTCCACGATAGAACGCAGACCAAGCACCTGTTTGACCATCAATTGTAATAGGCTGAGCGTAATCAGAGTGAATTCCATCACGATACATCCACCCTTTCGTTTGATTGTAAATTCCAGCGCCCTGAACTAAATCAACCTGCATATTAAATGTCACAATCCCTTTATAAGCCAAATCTGTGATGAAGGAAGCGTTAAAATCAGGATTTGGATCGCCTAATGCATAGCGTTTCGGAGAAAAATAAGGAGCTTTAGATGTTTTATTAACAACCCATCCATTACTTGCTAGCGTATAATTTACACGATCAGCCTCTGGAATAGCAATAGTTCCATCAGGCAATTTTGCATCTAAACTGTGAATTCCATAGTATCCATACAATTGGCCAATTTTTTCCCCAGCCTTTAAAATATATCCCGTAGATCCTGCAGCTGATGTAAGTACTACCTCAGCCCCACCACGAACGGAGGTAATTTTGGATGATTGCTTACCAAAATTCATCGTAAAATTCCATGTCCAGTCGGCATCTTTATATATCTGTGCATTTAAGCTAGCTTGAATACCATCAGAAGCTAATGAAAAAGCATTATCCTTCACAGTACCTACACCAGAAGATGGAATGGCATCCACATTGAAAATAGCATTATCCGTCGAACGCTTCCAATAAGTTGCCGATAAATTCAAGTTATTCATCCATGCAGAATTCTTACCCAAACTCAATCCGATATCCGTACCAATTTCCAATTCTTTCGAAATTTCCACATTCAAATTCGGATTTGATTGTGTTAATGGGAAGTAGAATGCATTTCCAGAACCAATTACGCCGGTATTCAACGTAATGTAACGGTCAAATGGTTTTGGCTGAATACCTGCCTCTCCATACGCTGCACGAATTTTGAAATCTTCTAATGTCGAAGAAATTTTCGCATTTTTAAAGAACCCTAATTCAGAAATACGCAAGTAAGCATCTCCACGAGGGAATGTCTGTGGTGTTGATGCTGCACCAAAAGCAGATGAATAATCCGTACGGAAACCTCCTGAAATACCTCCAAGCGTTCCATAATCAAACCGCTGGTTTACTAAATAACCATAAGTTATAAATGGCTCTCTATAATCACGCGCGACATAAGTAGAAGCTGCCTGAGAAGTATTGTATGGCGTGTAATTAGGAAGGCCTATTCCATAAGAAATATAGGATGTATTCTCTCTATTACGGTAATCAAAAGATAACTGCGTTGAGGTACGTAATGGAATGTTAATTCCAAAATCTTGAGTAAGATCTGTTTTTATAAATGCTGAGCCAATTAAATTTTGAAAAGAACTTGTTGACTCGTAATTATTGATCTCACCTGTCGCATCATTGCCGTTATAATTATAATACCAATATTGCTGATCCATGATATTCTTATTACCTGTTTGATTCAAATAGGTATACTTTGTACGATCAGTCTGATAATTCAAACCATATTTAGCATCCAAGGTCAAGAATTTATTAACCTCATAGTTCAAATTTAAACTTTGGCTAATATCAATACGCTTCCCATCCGTCGTTGTATAAAAGTTTACAGCATTTGGATTATATCCGTTGACACCGACAGCGTCACCAAAATACCCTGGATAATTACCATCTGCATCTTTAAAGTCATAATCTACGAAAGGACGAGAATTAAATACGGAGAAAATAATCGAACGACCGGTACCATCATTGATGGTATTCTTCGTATGAACCAACTGGGTAATTGAACGTAATTTCAACCCCTTCGCTAATTCAAATCCTAAATTTGCTGTCAAATTCGAACGATTCAATCCTCCCACATTTTTGAATGGGCCAGCATTATCAGAATTAGACATTGCTAAACTAAAATCACTCTTATCCGAACCGCCTGAAATGGCAATGGAATTATTGTAATTTGTAGTAGGGACGAAGAACATGGCAAAATGATCATAATATTTCAAATTCTTATCATATGCCTTGTTGATGTTTGTCAAAGGATCTGTACTTGCTAAAATCACATTCTCACCATAGGCACCATAAACGGGATCTAAAGACAAGGGATTACCTGATCCTCCAATTACTTCATTGTTCGAATTCGTTTTAAAACCATGTTTATCTGCCTTGCGTAAGTTTCCAATGTTAAGCGGAGTTGAATGAATTACGGATGAATTGATATCAATATTCACTTTTCCTGCCTTTCCTTTTTTCGAGAACAATTGGATTACCCCATTCGCACCTTGAGCACCGTAAATTGTTGCAGCAGCGGCTCCTTGAATAACCTCCACACGCTCAATGATATTTAAATCAATTGAATTGAGATCTGTTGCGCCTAATTCAACTCCATCCAATAAGATCATTGGAGTGGTTCCCCGGTTAATCGTATTAATACCACGCAAAACGATATTTACTGGTTGGCCTGGCATTCCGTTAGCCGCAGAAATCTGCGCACCGGCAATTTTACCAACCAATGCTTGGTCTATCGAAGCCGAAGGAACCGATGGTAAATTTTTAGCTGTAATCGCTTGTACATCAATCGCCGTCGAACGCTTATCGATCGCCGTTCCTGTACCTGTTACAACTACTTCAGATAATTGACGTGAATCGGTTGTCAACTTCGCATTGATAACAGATTGACTTCCTACCAGAACACTTTGAGAATTTAATCCTACAAAAGAGAATACTAATGTAGCTGCATTTGGAACCGCAACGGTATACTCTCCGTCTGCGTTGGTTTGTGTTCCTCGTCCAGTCCCCTTAATGGAAACTGTTACACCGGGTAAACCTGAGCCATCCTCAGCTGAGGTCACCTTTCCGGTTACCTTTCTCTCCTGCGCTACTAAACTCGTAAGCGAAAAGAAAGCCAACAAAAAAGTCATGAGTAAATTTTTTTTCATGTGCTTGTTTTTAGGGTTGAAAAATTTGTTGATAAAATAAACTATCTGCAAGAAATTTATAGAAATATCAATAAACTGTCAAATTCAGACCAAATTATTAGCGGCAAAATTGACAGTTTGCAAAATTTTCATTTGTAAAATGCCAAAAGCAAGCGCCATTATGCATTTTACAAAAAATGAGTTACACTATTCTCAGGAATGAGAAGAGAAAAATGTCAGATTAAATTATTCCTAGTAATCAGACAATTAGATTTAATAATAATACGCCTAGCAGTCCCGCAATGGAAACAATGGTTTCCATCAAGGACCACGAACGTATCGTTTCTTTTACCGTCAAATTGAAATACTCTTTAAACATCCAAAATCCGGTATCATTTACATGTGAAAACATCAAACTACCCGCGCCGATACTCAGGACCATCAGATTTGGATTAACCCCACCCGAAGTCACAATGGGCAAAATCATACCCGCTGCTGTTAAACCCGCAATGGTTGCAGATCCAATACAAACACGAATAATGGCTGCCATCAGCCAACCTAATACCAAAGGAGGAATGGGCATGGCCCCCAAATAACCAGCGATCTCTTTACTGACACCAGAGGCCAACAATACTTCTTTGAATGTTCCTGCTCCTGCAATGATTAACAAAATCATCGCCACATCCTTTACTGCATCCGCATAAACAACCATAATCGATTCAATCGATTTCCCCATACGAATACCCAAGGTATAAGTCGCAAAACAAATGGCAATCAACATAACCATCGCAGGATCTGCGATCAAATGCAAAATTGGACTTGCGGGTGAGTCCTTCCCCAACTGTATGTCCAAGGCCGTTGTACATACTAAAAGGAATACAGGCAACAATGCTGTCAAAAAACTCGATAATTTACTCGGCAAATCAGCAGTAGCTATCTCCTGCGAAACAAATGATTTGGAAGGCTTTGGTTGAATATGTACGAGCGTTTTGGCAAAAATAGGGCCAGCAAGTATGATGGCGGGAATAGAAACGAAAATACCATAAGTCAAGGTCATCCCCATGTTTGCGCCAAACTGCGCAACCAAGGCAGCCGGGGAAGGATGCGGCGGTAAATAACCATGGGCTACCGACAAGGATGCCATCATGGGAACTCCTGCCATCAAGGGATTCAACTTATAGCGCTGAACCAAAGCAAATATTAATGGAATCATCAACACAAATCCCACATTGTAGAATAAAGGAATTCCAATCACAAATCCGGTGACCATCAGACCCCAACTAATATGCTTCTCTCCGAATAACTGAATCAAAGAGCTCGAGATTTGTTGGGCCGCCCCACTCGCTGCCACTAATTTCCCCAGCATTGCCCCTAGGACAATGATCGTCACCAAGGACCCTAGCGTATCCCCCAAGCCTTTTTGAATGGATTTGGCCAAATCAGGTAGGGGTATTCCTAGAAGAACCCCGCTCAGCAAACTGACCAGCAAAAAGGCTATAAATGAATTTACTTTTAGATAAGTAATGAGAAAGACCAACAGGCCTATACAGAGTACTACGATTGCAATGGACATCTTATTAAATAGGTTTTGCACCAAAGTACAAATAAATACTAGATAACAAAAGACGTTGGACGTTGGACCTTAGACCTTAGACATTGGACGGTGGATGAAATTGCAATACCTCGTAATAAAAAGTAGAGACGCGAGGTATCGCGTCTAAAAAAAATTATGCCCTCAGACTTCAGTCTGAGGGTTCAACGCAAAAACCCCAGGTTAAAACCCGGGGCTAAAATTATAACCCTAGGCTTCAACCTAGGGAATCGACGCAAAAGCGTCTCAAACATTGGTAATCTTTAAAAGTTTGCCAAAGAAAAAAGCGTTAAAAATCCCCGTAAGTCTCTTCTAAATATTGTTGCATCACCATGATATCCTCTTTGGAAGTCAAATCAGGCACATTCTCTGCTAAAGGAATCGCAAAAAAACCACGCCCTTCTCCTTCTCCAAACATCACAACTGAAGTAGGCAATTCCTTCTCATTACGCACGGCATGGAATGGAGTCTTGGCCAAATAAGGCAAGAAAGTAGAAGCCTCAAAAACAAATACATTCATACTCACGCCTAAACGGCCAATCTTAGCCATCAATTCTGCCGCCTGTTCTGCGGTGGGTTTTTCGATAATTTCCAACAAATACCCTTGCTCATCCGTACGAATCAACGCAAATGCTGAAATCCGATCAGCAGGGTACAATAAACTATCGCGATGATATGAAATCAAAGCATTGGGCTCAGGAGAATTCCAAAGCGACTTTAATGCATTCACACTATAAAGGTTATCGGAATTACAAACAATGACACGACCCTTCTGCCAGTCTGCATGTTGCATCAAGGCTTGATAAACAGCATCCGCAGTTCCAGATGGTTTCTCACGATCCGCTGCAATTTGTTGGCGCGCAAATACAATTTTCAATCCCCAACAAGCATTGTTGGCCATTAATGACTCACAATATTCCTGAGAAACGGTATCACTTGGGTGTAATAACAACAAAACTTCTTCAATACCCGCCAAATGCGCATTATATAATTGGTAATCAATTAAAGTCTTTCCGTTTTTCCCTACTTGAATCATCCCCTTCGTTACCGAATTTGCTTGAGCCACCAAATTTGGGTCTAAATCACTTGACCCTTCTGTCATCGCCTTCTTCATTCTCGATGCCATTCCACCCGCCAAAATCAATAATCTCTTTTTCATATCTTAATAAAATAAACTTGTTTTTTCTACTTGCGTACCTACATCCACACGAATCAAATAGGCTTTTCCTCCAGCCTCTTCAATCGCTGAAACAACTGCCTCCGGATTTTTAGGGGCATAGGCAAACATACAACCACCCCCTCCTGAACCATTAATTTTTGCTCCCAAAGCACCTGCACCTAATGCGGCCTCAATCATTCGATTGATTTTGGGTGTTGATATTTGTTTATGTTCTCGCAGATTTTCTTGATGAGCATTCAATAATGCACCTAAATGAACATCATCCCAAACGGCTTCCCCTTCAAACATTTTCTTTGCCTCTAATAGAATATCTCGATCGGATATATTGGCCGACAATAATATCCATTCATCCGCTGTCAATAGCTCTCGATATTGTTCACAATTCTCCAGCGTAACATTAGATAAATTAAAGGCAGGTGCTATTTCCTTAATCTTTTCAATTCCTCTCAATGTACCGAACTTCACACGGGTCAAAATACCAAGCGTATCTTTAGGTTCACCCGAATCACCCAACACAAAAGTCCCTAAGGCTTGTTTATAGGTCGTAATCGATATTTCTGGCTGGCTCGCAAGATAAATCACATTCCCTACTGCCGTAGAATATTGATCCATCATACCACCAGGTTCCGTAAATTCCAGAACTTCAGCTTCATAAGTTATCTCACCCACTTCCTTCTGTGAATATCCTAGCTGAAACATTTCATTCAAAAGCTCTACCCAAGACACCAATAAGGCCGACGAACTCGAAGTCCCTGAATTAATTGGAATATTTCCACGTACTTCGATTTCCAGTCCTTTATCAAACACATGTCCTCTTCTTTCAAGTACATTTAATACACTCTTAAAATAATCACGCTCTTTGGTATATTCTAAAGGAAAATCCAAGGAGAATTCTTCCGAAATTTGGATGTCCGGTAGATCGAAATGAATAATCCGATCAGGCCGAAATGCACCTTTCAACTGAATTCGTTTTGATATAGCGGCCGCAATGACAGGCAAACCCAAATAATCTTGGTGTTCACCAAACAAGCAAATCCGACCAGGGGTTGATACAATCATATTTTTTTGTTGGTAAACAAAAGTACAAAATTGAATTTAAAAAAATAGTTTACCTTTGAATGACATAAGCTAAACCCATGATCAAAAAACGCTTCCCCGCTGTTGATTATTTCCGAGGTTTTATTCTCGTATTGCTTGCTGCTGAAGGTGCTGGCGTTTACAGCAAACTCGAAAAATTATTTCCAAACTCATTTCTCGTACAACAATTTTTTCATGCATCCTGGGAGGGTTTACATTTCTTAGATTTATTCCAACCGGGTTTTATGATGATTGCGGGATCCGCTTTGTATTTTTCTACCTACAAACGCATGGATGAAGGGGCGACTTATGCAGAATTGTGGCCCAAAGTATTAAAACGTTCCTTTTTATTAATGTGCTTTGGAATTATTTTGATTTGTGTCCATCGGGGCGAAATTGTATTTGAATTATGGAATGTATTGTGCCAACTCGCCTTTACAACTATTGTAACATTTGCTTTATTGCGCTTCTCCATACCCTTACAATTAGCAGCATCCCTGTTTTTGCTTTTGCTTTCCCATTCCTTATATGTATTTACAGACATCCCAGGATATGATCAGGCCTATACGCCTGATAAAAATTTCGGTTCTTATATTGATATGTTTTTGATGGGCAAACTAAGCAAAGGACATTGGATAGCAATGAATGCTATTCCCACGGCCGCACATACGATTTGGGGAGCATTAATTGGCCGATTAATCCATCGAACATCGCCACCCAAAACCGTTTTACGCACCTTATTGGGTATCGGACTGCTCGGAATTTTCGTTGGCTATGGCCTTGATTTAGCAGGTTTACCCATCATTAAACGCACAGCCACACTTTCATTTACTGTGGCATCAGCCGGATGGGTTACCTTGTTGATGGCCTTGTTTTATGCCAATTGGATTAACGAAAAGCCACGCTTTCAATTGCCTGCCTATTTGAATTCAATGGGTAATAATTCCATCTTCATTTACCTCTTTTTTGAGACCCTTGTACCCCAATGGTTGAGCAAAACAGTCTATATTTTTGTAGGATTTTTTGCCAAAATAAGCCAAATACCTGGCGATTGGGCACAAGTCATCAACGCCTTTGTTGTGTTAGCCATCGTTTTACGCGTAGCTACCTTTTTAGACAATAAGAAGATTTATTGGAAATTGTAAATTAGACATTAGTCGTTAGACTATAGACGTTAGAAACTTCATCTATAACCCCAGGTTTCAACCTGGGGACTAGATACTTCGCTACGCGTTTATCAACTTAAACTTATACGCCCAAGTCTGCGCGATATTCCAAGCTTTCGTTTTGGCTTCCTCCGTTTTCGGCCCGGCAAAATGTGCATCGAGTGTTGCGGAAAATAGTTCGAACCAACGGTCAAAATGGGCCATTGTCAATGGTTCTAATTGGTTCACCTCCATATGGGGACGCATAGGAGCCCCCTTATAATTCGTTCCATCAAGCAAAAGCATTTCCCAAAAATCATACATCTTGGGCAAATGATGGGACCAATCGACTTGCATCAGATCTAAAAAAATATGCCCTACAAGATCATCCGGTTTCATGTCACCGTAAAAAGCATCCACAAAAACTTTTATATCATCGCGGGAGGTAATATCGTGCATGCTAACGAGTCTTGATATTTGCTAATAAATATTGGCCAACTTTAGACCCTTGTTTCGCCCCTTCATCTAAAGCTGGAAGAAAGTGGATTCCCCCATACAAACGACTAATTGATGCTTCATCTGAAGCCTGAATAAATGATTTAAATTTACGAGGTGGTAATCCATAAGGGACTTCTGTCGAATCATTGAAAGCAACATTGTCCCCATATACTTTCGTTAAGACTTCCGCTGCTGCACGTGAAATCGTACTGTGTCCCGAAGTATATTCTGGGAAAGGAGGCGTTTGCAAAACTGGAATCCAAGATTTATCGATGGAAGCATTGATGACCGTTTCTGGACGAATTCGAATGGAACGATATTTTTCATCCCAACAAGAAATAAATCCATCAAAAATGGCAATCGATGTTAAGGCCAAAGCCTCAGCAGTTTCGGTATAACCCTTCTTGTATTGACGGGATATTTGTGCCACAATCCCCAACCAGTGTCCACCAGGGGACATCTTTTTAGTCGCAAACATGGCATGACCCGTAATATTCATTTTAAACGGATTGCAATCCCAGAAGTTGGCAATATCACGTTGCTCATTTGTCAAATTCTTCACCGTCTCGTATGCATGCATGACCTCTTTGTAGTAAGGACTTCCCTTCGTTAAATCAAATTTAGCTGGTGCAGGAGCGCGGAATTGCGCCGCAGAATCCAACATCGCAGGACGTACTTTATTCCAATAAGGCTCTACTGCATCCATATAGGCAGGAGGCGTAGGTGTCCAAGTACCTGGTAAATTGGTTACCGTAAAACGGAAACCTCGTGTTTGTTTGTAATTATCTTTGGCAGCCCAACGAAGTACAGATGCTGCAATCGAATCACCCAAAGCTACCGAGCGTTCATATACTTCATCTGGCATTCCGGTCTTGCGGAAATCTTCTTCAACTTGCTTGTCAAATTCAACATATAATTCTTGGGCAAAGGTTAATTTCTTCCCTACCGACAAAAATGCGCGAGTAGAAGCCAAAGGATAACAATATTCCAAACCCGACTCCGGCTTAGCAACAGATTCAAATCCGTTCAATTGTCCTACCAAAGATTTAAATTTCTTATCCCCTAAAATAGCTCCCTCATAGCCTGCAACACTAGCATACATATAAATACGCGCAGAAACGGGAGGAGCAAAAATATCATGAATGATACTTTCTGTCAACATATTTTGAGCACGCTCTAAATAACGTGGATTAGAGGCTTCTTGTTGGTAATTTGGATTGGTTTTCTTGCAAGCAACAAAACAAACAGTCAACAAAATCAGGATAAATGCTTTTTTCATAAAGGGAAATTTAAACGTGCAAATATACATGAAATAATCAGTATAAACCCCTGATGAAAATCAGTTAATTCAAACAATTTGCCGCAGCATTCTCCCCAGAGACCAATGCTCCATGTAAGGCGGGCATTTCACAATAATCTCCGGCCAAATATATTCCATGAGATTGGGCTACATGATTAAGTAATTCAAATGACCCCACTTTTAAAAGGCCCCTCGGTATTGCATATGCACGTAAAAACTGAAAATCAGTAACATCTTCAAAAGCTTCAAGTAAGCCGAGCATTACCTTTTCATCTAACGTTACATCTAAGCTTGTTGCCTGCAATAAGCCTCTGTCATCGGGTGCATAAGAAGGAGCAACATGTGATAAAAAACAATAGTGCAATAATTTTGATTCCCCTGGAATTAGATGCAAAAGCTTATCTTTTACCTTGTGAATCGGCACTGAGAAGTAAAAAGTTTTAGCTCCTAAATGCACTGAATCACCTAAATCAACTTGCAACAATTGAGCTGCGGAAAGTGGATCTAAAGCCATGATCAAACGATCAAATTCAATTTCTTCTCCGTTCGATAACTGTACATATTTTTTTCCTAGCTGAGTTACTTTCGCCCCGAATCGAATCGATTCTTTCGGCAAATCCATCAACAGCTGATCGACTATTGCACCCATTCCAGCAGCTGGTAATGCCGCTTGCCCTTCCAAAAATTGCTGCATAAAAAAGAAAAACAAGGAGGCGGGTTGCTTTAAATTTTGGTCCAAGTAAATACCTCTAAAAAAAGGTTTAAAAAATTTCGATTGAAAGGACTCCGAAAATTCCCAGCGTTTTAACAATGCAGCGGTCGTTTCAACTGAATTGCTAGCAAGATCTCTAGACCAATGCAAGTTAATCCACAATCGACCCAACAAAATCAAATCTTTCAAAGAAATCACCTCTGGCACGAATTTCAAAAAACGTAGCCCCGCTCGCAAAGGATTCAAAAAAGAAGCCCATTGACCCTGCCACCATAATTTTGCTCCAGAATCAAACGCTTGAAGATCTAATGCCTTAAGGTCAAAAGAATGCTGAACACTCGGGTAATTCGTTTGTAAAACTTGAAAACCATGATCCAATATAAACCCATCTACGACATCTGAACGGACGCGTCCTCCAGCATGCATTGATTGCTCCAGCAATAAAAAAGGAACCTTTCTTCGGTACAAATAAGTGGCCGCCTGCAATCCCGCAATTCCTGCCCCAACAATAACAATCCGCTTCATATCTAGTTTAATAACCAACAAACTAAAAAAAGGATGAAAAGTTTGAATCCTTTTTTATTACTTTGCAAATTAAATAGTCCGCGCGGAATGAATTATACGATTAAGGAGGGAAACAAATACCAATACATTGATGAAGGACAAGGAGAAATCCTACTTCTCTTGCATGGTTTGTTTGGTGCGTTGAGCAATTGGCAGGGAGTTATCAATCATTTTTCAAAACAATACCGCGTGATTATTCCACTGATGCCTATTCACGATATGCCCATTAAAGAGGCAGGGTGTGAAGGACTAACAACCTTTATCGAAGGGTTCGTGGATTTCAAAAAACTTGACAAATTCAGTGTCATAGGTAACTCACTAGGTGGCCACGTGGCATTAATTTATACCTTAAAACACCCAGAAAAAATCCAACGATTAATTTTAACGGGTTCATCAGGCTTATTTGAAAATTCCATGGGAGGATCCTATCCCAAACGTGGCAATTACGAATACATCAAAGAACGTGTTGAATACACATTTTATGACCCCAATACAGCCAGCAAGGAATTGGTCGATGAGGTCTTTGAAATTACCAATAGCATCCCAAAAGTGATGCGAATTATTGCGATCGCAAAATCTGCCCAACGGAACAATATGGCGAAAGATATTGTTCGCATCGATAAACCAACTTTGCTAATTTGGGGATTAAACGATACGATTACACCACCACATGTGGGGCATGAATTTAATGCCTTAATTCCCGGGTCAACCTTGCAATTCATTGACCGCTGTTGCCATGCACCCATGATGGAAAGACCAGAAGAATTCAACGAAATATTGCAAAATTGGCTTGACAAAAACCCCATTTAGGATGTTAGCCCTCACCTATCTTTCTTACGAGTATCCCACAATATCCTTGCAGGATTCAATCCAGAAAGGATTAAAAACTTTGCACCAATCTAAGCAAATGAATTTGGCTGTGCTCGATGGGAAACAATTCGTTGGCAACGTAACCGAACGCATGCTCTTGCAATGCGCTCACCCGGATGGAAAAATAAGCCAACTATACGAAAATTTAGCCCAATACAGCCTCGAATCAGAAGAAGATGTCTTCGCGAGCTTACCTTGGTTTGAGGCGAGCGGATTTTCCTTGCTACCTGTGACGGATGATAGCGGAAAATTCCTTGGCTATCTAGCATCAAATGCCGTTGCTAATTTGCTACTACAAAATGGCTTTAATTCAGAGCATGGAGGCATTATGTACATTCCATTTCACAGTCAGCAAGATTCATTTAGCCTCATTGCTCGTCTCATAGAGGAAAATAATGGACTGATTACACGTTCCTTGATGCTTCAGAATCCCAAAGATTCCATGGGCCTTCCCGAATTAGTTATTCAAGTTCAAACGGAACAATTTTCAGCCATCATTCAAAGTTTAGAACGTCACAGCATTCACATCGAAAAAGCCTTTCACTTTGGGAAAAACGAAACCGTTGATAACGCTCGTTTCGACCTATTGTTAAAATATTTAAACCCTTAGTTCGTGTCTTTACACATCGCAATTCATGGAAAGTCTTTTTCGGCAGATAACCGTCCGCTGATGGAAAAACTTTGGAATGTCTTGCTCGAAAAGTCCTGCCAAATCGTTTTATCCGCATATTTTAAGAATCACTTACTCGAACATGGATTTGAAGTTGGGCACGTTGAATCCTATAATGAACAAACAGGAACTCCTGAGCATGTTCAAATGGCCTGGAGTATTGGGGGTGATGGAACTTTACTTGAAACGCTTACACATATTGGCAACAAGGAATTGCCAATTTTGGGGATAAATACCGGCCGACTGGGCTTTTTGGCAACTTTATCGCCCCAGGATGTGCGTTTGGCGGTGGATCAATTGATAGCCGGAAATTATCGTATTGAAGAACGAACCCTCGTTGCGGTTCATTCGGAAATCGACTTATTTGATGGAAAACAGTTTGGTTTGAACGAAGTAGGTATCATGAAAACGGATACCTCGTCAATGATCGTCATTAAGGCTTACGTGGATGGAAATTATTTAAATACCTATTGGGCTGATGGCTTAATCGTCTCCACCGCAACAGGTTCGACAGGATATTCGCTGTCCGTGGGGGGCCCTTTAGTGATGCCAAGCTCTGACATCTTAATCATCGCACCCATGAGCCCACACAATTTAAACGTGCGACCATTAGTGGTTTCTAGTGATGCTAAATTGAAATTTGAAATTAGCAGTCGGAGCCAAAATTTCCTTATCTCCATCGACTCACGCTCACGCGTTATCGATAGCAAATTCAGCATAGAAGTTCAAAAGGCACCATTTAATGCCAAAATTATTAAAATTCCTGGCGACGATTTCCTACAAACCTTACGAAATAAGTTGAATTGGGGATTGGATGTAAGGAATTAATAATATGTAGAGACGCGATACCTCGCGGCTAATCATTATAACCCTAGGCTTTAGCCTAGGGATCCCCAGACTGAAGTCTGGGGGTAAAAGAATCAGCCCTCCGGACTATAGACTTACATGTGTTGAGACGCAATTCCTCGCATCTAATCACTGTAACCCTGGGCTTTAGCCTAGGGATCCCCAGACTGAAGTCTGGGGTTAAAAGAATCGGCCTCCGGACTTCGGACTTACAAAAGCCTCTTCAACTCATTCAATTTCAACAACGCCTCGATCGGCGAAAGGGTATTCACATCCAATGCCCCTAATTGCTCCTCGATTTTCTTCAAACCCTCTGGAATTTCTGCACCAAAAAGATTCAACTGATAATTGTTTTTCGGCATCTCTTTGAGCTTCTCCACATTGTCTTCTAACACATGATCCTTCTCCAAATTCTGTAAAATCTCATGGGCACGAAGGACTAAAGATGTAGGCATGCCGGCCATTTGGGCTACATGAATACCAAAACTATGCGCCGAACCTCCGGGAACCAATTTTCGAAGGAAAATAATCTTATTACCTACTTCCTTAACGGACACATGGAAATTCTTGATACGCGGAAAATCTTCTGTTAATTCGTTTAACTCGTGGTAGTGGGTGGCAAATAAGGTTTTGGCCCGACTCTTTGGATGATTATGTAAATGCTCCGCGATCGCCCAAGCCATCGAAACGCCATCATAGGTAGAGGTTCCCCGACCGATCTCATCCAATAAAACCAATGATTTATTCGATAAATTATTCAAAATCGCTGCTGTCTCGGTCATCTCGACCATGAAAGTCGATTCCCCTTTGGAAAGATTATCCGAAGCGCCCACACGGGTAAATACTTTGTCCACCAATCCAATTGAAGCTGCCGAAGCCGGCACAAAAGAACCCATTTGAGCCATCAAAACAATGAGGGCTGTTTGACGCAAAAGCGCCGACTTACCTGCCATGTTGGGCCCCGTGATCATCACAATTTGTTGAGAATCAGTATCTAAAAAAACATCATTAGGAACATATAACTCTCCTAAAGGCAATTGCTGTTCAATCACCGGGTGCCGACCAGCCTCAATCAGTATCGAATCACCTTCGTGTAGTTGCGGCTGGACATATTGATTACGCTGAGCCACTTGTGCAAAACTCATCAACACATCCAAGGTCGCAATGCCCAATGCATTCAATTGAATCAATTCTAAATACTCCAAGGCCTCACGTACTAAGTCTTGAAAAATACCGAATTCGATTGTTGAAATTTTATCTTCCGCACTCAGAATTTTCTCCTCGTATCCCTTTAATTCCTCGGTGATATACCGCTCAGCATTAACCAAAGTCTGCTTGCGAATCCATTCAGGAGGAACTCGGTCTTTATGTGCATTCGTCACCTCCAAATAATATCCAAAAACTTTATTATAAGATACCTTTAGTGAGCTAATACCGGTACGCTCAATCTCGCGTTTCTGCATCGCAGCCAAGTAATCCTTGCCGTGGGTTGAAAGCAAATGCAATTCATCCAATTCCGGCAAATAACCAGTTTTAACAATCCCTCCTTGATGAACAAGCATCGGCGCATCCTCGCGCAGCGCAGATTCAATCTTTTGTACCAAATGCAAACAAGGATTCAATTGATCGGCCCATTTTTGCAAAATCGGAGCGGGATGAGCTGCTAGTAATTCTTTGATCGTTGGGACTTGTTGGAGCGCCCGTTTCAATTGTACCAATTCCCGAGGATTTATCCGACCAGCAGCCACTTTGGAAATTAATCTTTCCAAATCCCCAATTGGTTTTAAATGAGCGATTAATTGGTCCATTGTTTCATCCAAACCTAATGATCCTGCTACTCCGGCTTGACGTTCTTGAATCGCTGCTAAGTCTTTCAGAGGCAAAACCATCCATTTGCGTAACAATCGAGCGCCCATGGGAGTCATCGTTTGATCCATCAAATCAATCAAGGGAACTCCACCCTCTTGTACCGAATAAATCAATTCAAGGTTTCGAATGGTGAAGCGATCCAACCACACATATTTATCCTCCTCAATCCGCTGAATGGTGGCAATATGCCCCACTTGCTTATGTTCCGTTTCAGCCAAATAATGTAAAATCACACCGGCCGCAATGATTCCTAAGGGCATTGTTTCGATACCAAATCCTTTCAGATTTTTTGTCTTAAAATGCTCCGTTAACAGCGGATACGTAAATTCGTGTGAAAATATCCATTCCTCCAAGGAGAACGAATGGTATTGATCTCCAAAATTCTCCTGGTAAATCGTTCGATATTTTTTCGGAAATAAAATCTCCGAAGGCATAAAACTTTGAATCAGTTTTTGGACGTATGCCAAAGGCCCCTGTGAACACATGAATTCGCCTGTGGAAATATCCAAAAAGGCCACACCATATTGGGAATCTTTTTCTTGATAACTAATCGACGCAACATAGTTATTTCGCTTATTGTCAAGCACTTGATCATTAAATGACACGCCAGGCGTGACTAATTCTGTTACTCCCCTCTTCACAATTCCCTTTGCCTCTGCTGGATTTTCCAATTGATCACAAATCGCAACACGCTGTCCCGCACGGACTAATTTTGGTAAATAAGTATCTAAGGAATGATGTGGAAATCCAGCCAAATGATCATCCGCATTTCCATTATTCCGCCGAGTCAAGGTGATGCCCAAAATTTTGGATGCCTTCACCGCGTCCTCTCCAAATGTTTCATAAAAGTCCCCTACCCGGAACAGCAAAATGGCACCCGGGTACTTGGCTTTTATTTGATTAAACTGTCGGGAAAGTGGGGTCTCGCCTTTTTTCAAAGGCTCTTGCCCATCGGGTGTTTTTTTGGCCAAAATTTTTGTCGCTAATAAAGACAAAAATAAGTCAAAATTTATACATTTACCATTCTTTAAACCTTTACATCAAACTATGATTAATTCGTCTATTTACATTCAATCCCAACAAGAAGTTTTCGATGTGGTGATTGTCGGTTCTGGAGCCGGCGGAGGAATGGCAGCACATACATTAACGAAGGCAGGAGCCAAAGTTTGTGTATTGGAGGCTGGCCAACCGTTTGATCCAGCTGACCCGAAAGATATGACCCAATTGAAGTGGCCCTATGAATCACTTCGACGCGGCGCTAGTAGTTCATTACGTAATTTCGGTGATTTTGATGCCGCTTATGGGGGCTGGGATATTGAAGGTGAACCCTATACAAGAAAAGATGGAACGAAGTTCGACTGGTTCCGTTCACGGATGGTGGGTGGCCGTACGAACCACTGGGGACGTATTCCCTTACGTTTTGGACCGGATGATTTCAAAAGAAAAAGTATTGATGGTTTAGGTGACGACTGGCCAATTGGCTATGACGAC
>JACCDW011320510.1_pt1 | contig 28295 bp, 43 predicted proteins | sample 7449781 | NCBI WGS metagenome assembly JACCDW01 (sample SAMN15323449, study PRJNA562643) | freshwater metagenome | isolation source: river surface water | place: USA:Blue River Watershed | collected 2017-08-18
ATCTCATTCTCACACGAGACGATTTTAAATACTTGTTTTGTTGCAATGGTTTACACTATTTTTGTATTATGGACATGACCTACCAAATAAACACCGATTTACCCGCCGCCCCTGATCACATCAGAATCGAAGCGGTCGAAATTTTCGACACGGTTTGTCGGGAGTTAAAAAAATCAGGTTTATTGGTGGCGGTCGATACCGAAATGATTGCCGCGTATGCTGAAGCCATGGCCACGTACCGAAACGCATCGGTTCAATTGGTTTTGCATGGCGATGTTGTACCAGGTTTACACGGCCCAGTTATCAGCCCGTATTTTGCCATCCGTGAACGCAGCCTAAAACAAGCCAAGGAAATTGGCGTGCTGTTTGGAATCACCCCATCGGCTCGCGGTAAAATGTCATTAACGGCCGCACCCCAAGAGTCGAAATTGAGTAAGTTTAAAAAATCAAAAGCGATATGAAAAAGAAATCTGAAACCCCCGAGGATCTTAGCGCGTATATGGTGCCATCGAACACGGAGCAACCCGCTCCAAAATTCACCGTCCGTGGCGAACATAACGTTTGGCATGTTTACCGAAACGATGAACGATTAGAGCCACCATTCAGAAACGAACAACGCGCCAACACCGAGCGCGAACACTATGAACGCAGCCACGCAATACGCAACGAGCGTAAGTAACGGAACGATTCAGGCGTGCCAGTGGGTTCGATTAGCGTGCGAACGTTATTTGAACGATTTGAAGGTTTACACGTTCCGCGAAGATTGGGCGCAACATGCCGTTGATTTTATCGAGGAGCTCGAACAATGGCGCGGAGAATTTGCCGGAAAGCGTTTGATGCTCGAGCCATGGCAGAAATTTATCATTTACAACATATTTGGATTTGAGGTAAACGGACGGCGCAGATTTGGCCGCGCATACGTTGAGGTCCCGCGTAAAAACGGTAAATCGACCTTCGCCGCCTCAATCATGCTTTACGGATTGGTGGCCGATGGTGAAGCAGGCGCACAAGTGTTCAGCGTTGCAACCAAAATGGCGCAGGCGTTAATTGTGTTCGATGAAGCCGCCGCCATGTCTCGAGGTTCCGAGATATTGCGGGGCGAAGTAAAAATTCACGATTCGGTTAACTCGCACCGGATAATTTACGAAGATTCCGTATTTCGCCCGATTGAATGGGGGCCGACAACCAATGACGGATTGAATACCCACATGGCCACGATTGATGAATATCACGCCCACAAAACGGACGAGATGTACAACGTGATCATGAACTCAATGGGGGCACGTCGGCAGCCGTTTTTATTTACCATCACCACGGCAGGATTTAACAAAGAAAGCCCGTGTTATAAACACCGAACCCACTGCACCAACGTGTTGAAAGGCCTCGTTGATGACCCGACGTTATTCTCAATAATTTACACACTAGACGAAACAGATGATTGGACCGACCCGAAGTTATGGCGGAAGGCAAACCCGAATTTGGGGGTTTCGGTGCAGGATAAATATTTGACGGACCGATTGATTGAAGCCAAAGAAAGCAACGATAAAGAGGTTGAGTTTAAAACCAAACTGTTAAACGTATGGACCGATTCGGCAGTTACCTGGATAACCGACCGCGATTGGATGGCATGCGCAGGATTGAAGGAGCGCGAGTTGGAAGGAATGGATTGTTATGCGGGTTTGGATTTGGCCAGTACGCGCGATTTTTGCGCGTTGAGCTTGTTTTTCCCTGAGCGCGATGCGTTGTTGTTCTATTGCTGGCTCCCAGAGGATGCGATCACGAAACGGCGCGATCAGGTCGGGCAGTCGTACCGTCAATGGGTGGCCGATGGTGAGATATTGGTAACGGACGGAAACGTGACGGATTACCGAGCGATTCGGGATAAGATTGGCCGATTGCGGGAACGGTTTAACATACTTGAATTTGCGTACGATAAATTTAACTCGTCGCAGTTGGTTATTGAGCTAACTGAGGACGGTCTCGAAATGTACCCGTTTAGGCAGGGGATGTTATCCATGACGGCACCGAGTAAGGAGATGGAACGTTTGGTTTTGAACCGCCGATTGCAGCACACAGGGCACCCAGTGTTGCGTTGGATGGTTGGAAACGTGATGATGAAAAAAGACGAAAACGATAACGTGAAGCCCGACAAGAAGAAAAGCGGTGATAAGATTGACGGCGCGGTTAGTTCGATTATGGCCATAGGTGCAGCCATGGAGAACAAAGCCAAGGAGCGCGATGATGATGAATTGTGGTTTGTACCATTGTAAAAAATGAAACGATGATAAAAGATGCAAATTTAACCTACACAGACGATTTTATGCGAGAGTATTACATCCAATTGCCGAAATCGTCTGCCGTTGGCGGTAGTTACGAACACGCGTACTCAGCCATTGAGGACCGCCATTTTGCGGTATTTGGCCGCCGAAAATATAAAAATTACGGTGTTTTTCGTTCGGCGTTGAGTAAATGGGCGAAAATTAATCGGGAATAGTTATATTCGCGATATGAGAAAGCAATAATATTTCATAATTGACAGTCCGTAAAGACGGGCAAAATAGTCAGGTGGCGGAATGGTAAACGCCCTGTTTCTAGACGATGGCCGAAAGCAAGATTTCGGTACAGGTTCGAATCCTGTCCTGACTACAAAATATCACAGTGGCCTATATGGGGGCATCTGGCGGGTCGCAACCGTAGCGTTGGTGTACGAGATAGACACACCTGCACTCATGCAATTTGAGTATGTGATATTTTACGGAAGTTTGACAGAGTGGAAATGTAGCGGATTGCTAATCCGTAGGTCCGAAAGGGCTCGTTGGTTCGAATCCAGCAACTTCCGCAAAACAGGGACGTACCGCGTATTGAGGCGCGGATAAATTAGGGGCGACTATTCGCTCCTTTTTTATTTGTTGCATTCGTTTTTTCACCGCGCGTTAAATTCGCCTCGATGCAGTTGGCTAATTTATTCAAACGCGAGAAAAGAGAGCAACAATTCGGGGCTTTGCCGTTTGTCGGCGATGTTATCGGGTCGTTCTATTCTTTGCTGGGCCGTTATACCCGTTCAGGGCAGACGGTAACAAGCAACACCGCGCTCAGTATTGCCAGTGTTCACCGTTCAATTGAGGTTATCGCCAACGGTATTGCCACGATGAATTTGAATATTTATCGCGAGACCATCAACGGAAAGGAACGTGTAACCCGAAGCGCATTAAATCAGTTGCTAAAAACACCAAACGGGTATCAAACAAGTTTTGATTTTTGGACGTATGTTATGGCGCAGTTGAAAATGCGCGGTAATTCATACGCGGTCATTAAGCGGGATAACAATTTTGTGCCTATCGAACTGCATCCTATCATGTCCAGTTTTGTGCGTCCGTATTTGTCGGACGGCATGTTATTTTATCAGATTGAGGACCCAATTTGGAAGGGCACATACGCATCGTACGAAATTTTGCATTTCAAAGGGTTATGCACTGATGATCCATTGATGGGTAAATCACCTATTGCGATGCACGCGGAATCTTTGGGCATTGATTTGGCGGCTATGTCGAGCAGTGCAGACGTTTACAAAAACGGGGTGTTGAAATTTTTATTAACATCGGACCGAAAAATTGCAGACCCAACCGCGTTACGTCAGTCACTCGATGACGTGGTAAACGGGCAGCGTCGTTCTACCGTATTACCCGAGGGCGTGAAGATGGAGCGCATGTCACTGAGCCCGCAGGAGGCGATGTACATCGAGCAGCGGAAATTCAGCGTTGAGGAAATCAGCCGAATTTTTGGTGTCCCATTGTCGGTTTTGAACGCCGGCAACTCAGGAACCGATGTCGAATTGGAGATGCAACAATTTTACGCGCAAACCTTGCAGCCCGAAGCCGAACGCCTAGAGCAAGAATTGAGCAAGAAATTATTTACCGAAACAGACCGCGCAACACACGAATTTAAATTTGTGTTCAACTCATTGATGCGGGCAAGTGCGAAATCGCGCGCCGATTATTACAACGCGGGAATCCGTGGGGGTTGGTTGCGCCGTAACGAGGCACGATACATGGAGGATTTGGATAAATTCGAAACAGGCGATCAGATGTTGGTTCAATCTGATTTGCTCACCGCCGATAAACTCGACGAATACATGACCGCCAAAATTGAAGCATTGCAGGCACAAGCGGCCAAAAACAACAATATCACCGGAAACAACAACGATACACAGTCATGAGAAAAGAGACACGCAGGCACCAAGCACCCGTAGAGGTAAGGGCATTGAACGCCGAAGGGCTACCCGAGAAAATCGGCGGTATTGCTGCCGTCGTTAACGTCGTAACCGATATGGGTTGGTACGAGGAAATGATTGCACCAGGCGCATTCGATGAGGCGTTGAAGGATTCCGACATCCGTTGTCTGTTCAACCATGAAGATGAGTTGATTTTGGGACGTACCAAGTCGGGCACATGTTCGGTGTTTATTAATGCGGCTGGACACTTGGAGTATGAAAATACCATGGATTACCAATCGCCAACGCATACCGATGTTGGGGTGGCGGTAAAGCGTGGCGATATTTCAGAGAGCTCGTTCCAGTTTGTTGCGGAAAGCATTGAATGGACCAACTCAGAGAAATACGGGCCGATGTACATGCGTAAAATCACCAAGGTGAAGAAATTGTACGATGTCGCCCCCGTTACGTTTCCAGCCTACGCAGACACCAGTACCGAGGCGCGCTCATTGAACGAGGAACGCAACCAATTTGTTGAACCAGTTATTGAGCCTGTTTTAAGCGATGCCGTTCGTGTTGCCATGGCCCGATACAGAAACTATTAAAAAAATAAAAAAATCATACCAATGAAAACACTTAAACAACTCAGAGAAGAGCGCGCCGCCATCAAAGGCGAACTCGACGCGTTGTACAACACCTTGACGGTGGAAAAACGCAACATGACCGCCGAAGAAGGCACCAAATTCGACGAAACAACCGCCAAGATTGACGCGTTGGATGTTGAAATCCGCAGAGCTGAGAAAATGGAAGAAATCGCCCGCGTTGCAGGTGCTCCAAGCTCAAAGAAAGAGGAAGAAGAAGTACGCGCATTCTCATTTTCTAAATTGATCACCGAAGTTGGAAACAACAAGTTGAGCGGTTTGGAAAAAGAAATGGTAGAAGAAAGTGCCAACGAGGCGCGTAGTTTGGGCATTACCCCAAGCGGCATTTATTTGTCGAACAAGGTGATGGATGTTAAGATGCGCGAAAGCCGTACCATGACCGCAGGTTCAGCAACTGCCGGTGGAAACTTCATCCCATTGGAGAAAGTTGGATTTTTCGACGCTTTGTACGCTAAAACTGTTCTTGAACAGTTGGGCGCTACCAAGTTGACAGGTTTGTCCGCCAACGTGGATTTGACTGGTTTCAGTTCTGGCGTTTCTGTTGCATGGGCTGCCGAAACCGCTGATGCTGCATCAGGCGACCCAGTTACTGCCGCTCGTCAGTTGCGCCCTTCACGTATCGCCGGTTATAGCGATATTTCGAAGCAGTTGTTGTTGCAAAACAACCAGTCAATTGACCAGAAAATTATCGAATCGTTTGTTAAAGCCTTGGCGGTTGCCATCGAGGCCGCAGCAATCAACGGTTCTGGCTCATCAAACCAGCCTTTGGGATTGTTGGGTACGTCTGGAATTAACAGCGTAGCAATGGGAACCAACGGTGCCGTGCCTTCATTGGCTAAGGTGTTGGAATTGGTTGCAGCTGTCGAGAACGCCAACGCAGGAATGAACGGTAAATTCTTGATTAACCCCAAATTGGTGGCCAAATTGAAGCAAACCGAAATTTCTAGCGGTAGCGGTGCAATGATTATGTCATACATGGCATATTTCAACGGTTTGGCCGACCAAATCGACGGCAAACCCGTATTCTCAACCACAAACTGCCCTAGCAACTTGACTAAGGGTTCTAGCTCAGGCGTATGTTCAGCAATGATCTACGGAGATTGGAACAACTTGGTAGTTGGTCAGTTTGGCGGTGTTGAGTTGGTTGTTGACCCATTGTCTCAGGCAATCGGAAACAAAACCCGTGTAGTAGTAAACCAGCACGTAGGTATCGCAGTGGAACAGCCTGCCGCCTTCGGTGCAATCGTCGATTTGCTTACAGCTTAATCGATAGGGCGGTGTGGCTTAGCGGCCTATCCGCCCGCCAATATGGCCAAAAAACAAGAAAAACAGCCAGAAGTGGCGACGGTTGTAAGTGTGAAGTTCACATTTTCGCCGATTGGGGCGTATGGTTTGAGTTATTTTATCGGGGAAGTTGCCGAAATCGACGCGTTGTTAGCGTCTGAAATCGTAGCAAACGGACACGCTGAATACGTAACCGAACAACCCGAAGTAACCGAGGAGCAGACCAGCACCGAGGAACAACCCGAAGTAACCGAGTAAACATGTACATCGCACGCGAACTAATATCGAAAGACCACGCCGATACGGCATACATAACCTTGGCGGAAGCTAAGCAGCATTTGCGCGTAACTAGCAGCGCAGACGACGCCTATATTACGGGGTTAATTTCGATGGCATTGGACGCGTGCGATGCTTACGTGGGTTATTCGGTCCGTAAATCAACGGTTAAATACGCATTTGACGGATTTACAGGGCCTATGGTATCGGTTGACACGCTCAACCCTTTTGGAATGATTGAAGGTAACATGCTCAGGATTTATTCGCGCGTTTTGTCTATCGAATCGATTAAATACGTGAACCAAAACAATACGGTTGAAACCGCAACGAATTGGATTGATGCGCCCGTTAAATTTGGGCAGTTTGGTAGATCAGTGTTTTTTGAATCAATCCCGGATAATTTGACGGATGACGACGTGCGTTTAATCGTCGAAATAAAGGAAGGTTTTGAACTTGCCAGCGCAACGGGTGTTAACGAATCGGCCAAATTCCCCGCATCGATTAAACACGCCGCATTGCTATTGATTGGGCAGTATTACGATAACCGTCAATCGGTGGTAATTGGCGCAAGTGTGAACAAAATGGATTACAACCACGAATATCTGTTAGACAAGTACAGGGTCGTTAATTTCGGATAAGATGAACGCGGGATTGATGGACGAATTGGTAACGGTGCAGCAGTTCAGCACAACGACGGATTCAAACACCGGCGAAAAGGTGCGTTCATGGTCGACCTATACAGTTGCATGGGCACGCGTCCAGGAATCTGAAAGCGGAAACGAGGCGGTAGATGCAGACCGAATTGAGGCAAAACAAACGGTTGTTTTTACCCTTCGACACGACGCAGGTATAAACGCAAAAATGCGCATTGTTTGGGAAGGTAGAAATTACAACATTATAAACATCGCGGACCTTTCGCGCCGTATGTATTTGGTTATTCAAACAGAATTAGCCCATGATTAAGCAGAAAATTAGCGGCGAACAATTTAAAAACCTTGGCGTCCCATCGGGAAAACTAGGCGATATGATTGAGCGTGCTGGGCAGGTTTTTATTGCATTGGCCAAAGCGAAAGTAAACGTAAACACGGGGAATCTTCGCGAATCAATTGGTTATATCGAGCGCGATAACCGTGGGTCGAAATTGGCGTTTAGAATGATTGGAGCGCGTGTTTATGGAGGATTTAAAGGGTATCATGCCCATCTATTGGAGGAAGGAACGTCAAACCGTAACGCATCGCGTAAAAAGAAACGGAAACTAACCAACAAGGGCCGAAAATTATTGCCAAACATTGGACCAGAAAGGCCGTTTCTACAGCCCGCATTTGACCAGGGTAAAACAGCGTTCATGGCATCAATGGAGGCGCAAATAAAGGAATACATTGAAAACAAGGCCAAAGCGGCTGGATTACAAATAAAAAAATAAAAAATATATATCATGGCAAGCACAGGAATTACCAACGGCACGCTGATTGCAATCTACAAAGATGTTGCAGGCACCTTGACCAAAATCGCGAACGCGAGCTCAAACGATTTCTCCATTACCAAGGACATGATCGAAACCACCAACAAAGACAGCGCAGGCGCGAAGGAATACATCGCGGGCGAGTATGGTTATACCATGTCGGTTGAGGGTATGTTCGAAGAGGATGCTAGCGTAGGCGCGTCAATCAGCTGGAAAGAAATTTTAACCGATTTGATCGCGGGCACATCCGTAACAATCGTTATGACATCAAACGTTTCAGGCGACATCAAGTTGAGCGGCGCGGCGTTTTTCAGCGACTTGAATTTGACCGCCCCACGTAATGACGTGGCAACCTTCACCGCCTCAATTCAAGGCACTGGAGCATTGACGGTTGGAACAATCTAATTTTTATTATCTTCGTGGTATGAACCACATCGAAATCGGGGGTGTTCAGCACCCCCTTTTGTTTAATTTTAACAGCCTACGCAACATCATGGAGATTGCGGGTTTGCATGATTTTTCAGAGTTAAAAGATATTAAACAACTAGCCGAATCGCTAGATTTTGCGCTAAATGCCGCGTTTTATGGCATTGCGGAGGGTTACGCAGCAAAGGACGAGGAATCTCCCTATTTAACCCCGCATAAATTGGGGTCGCAAATTACGCGTTTATCTCAGTTACAGCCCGCATTGAACGCGTTCACCGATGCAGTGAGTGAGTTTTTTAAGACAGACGAGCCAGAGGGAAAGACCAAGCCACGAGCGAAGGCCCGCCGTTAACGTGGCAAATGATTGAGCGAATTTCGCTCGGGGAAATGGGCATGAGCGAAGCCGATTTTTTACGCTCGACACCCCGTTTATGGAGGTCACGTCTTGAAGGTATGCGCGGTTTGCAGCGTGACCAATTACGCACACAATGGGAGATAGCGCGATGGCAGGCAGCCTTGATAATGTCCCCGCACCTAAAGAACCCAACGAGCCCAAAACGATTGGTGCGTTTCCCATGGGAGCAACCCGTGCACGACGATATTGTTGCGACCGTTTCCAAACATAAAGATATATTTGCCAAGCTCACCCCACCAACACCATGAAAGCAGTAGACGCGTTTTATAACATCCTATCAAATAACGCGGCGTTGGTTGCGGCAGTTGGAACGAACATAAATCCGCTTAGAATTGTGCAGGGCGCACCTTACCCAGGGATCACCTATCGCGTGACATCGGTTAGACCGCATCCAAGCAAATCGGGCCATTCCAAAACGGATTGGTGCACATTGGAGGTTAATATTTACGCCGAAACATTCGCACAGTGCTACCCAATTGCTGATTTGGTTCGTACAGCGTTGGAAGTTCAAACACCTGGCACGTTTAACGGCGTGTACGTGTGGGAGGTTGAGTACGACGGCGAGGGTCATTTTGTTGACGATAACGCGGAAGAATTGGGAGTTTACCAAATTTCGCAGAATTACACAATTTCATATAACCGATAAAAATGGCGTTAAGTTCGATAAATATCGTATTGGGTGGCGACATAAAGCCGCTAGAGAAAGCCCTGGACGATGCAGTTTCAAAAACCGAGAAAGCCGGCAAAGAATTATCGCAAGGCGCAGCGGATGCCGTTAAAAAAATGTCGGAGCAGTTTCAAAAAATTGCCCAGCGCGACCCGTCCATGGCGACGGTACGACAGCTGCAAAATATAGCAATGACCGCCCGCGCATTAGGACCTGAGTTTTCAGACCTAGCAAACGAGGTTGTCAAGGCGGCAGGTAAAATGAAGGATGACATTGGCGATATGCGGGCAGAGGTTGGATATTTTGCCAGCGATACGCGTCGTTTGGATTCTGTTTTGGGAACCATGCAGGGCGTAGCGGGTGCGTTTGGCGTTGCCGAAGGCGCGATGGCCGTTTTGGGTGTCCAAAGCGAAGATTTCCAAAAAACCATGATGAAATTGCAAGGTATCATGGCAGTCGTTACGGGATTGCAGGCCGTGCAGAATACGTTACAACAAGAGAGCGCAGCAATTCAAGGAATATTGGCGTTAAGAACCGCAGCATTGACGGCGGTTCAAACAGCATACACAACCGCAACGGGTGGAGCGGTTGGAGCTCAACGATTAATGAATTTAACCATGGCCGCAGCACCTTGGGCAGCCGCCCTTTCATTGGTTGCCGCCGTCGGGTACGCAATGGTGCAGTATTCGAAAAACGCGGGCAAGGTTTCAGCCACTCAAAAGGTATTGAATGAAATCACCCAAGAAACCAACAAGAATTTTGCAACCGAGGCTAAAAACGTTGGTGCATTGGTGGCCATCGTAAACGACCAGGCGTTAAGCATGCAGCAGCGCAAAAACGCGCTTGCAGAGATACAGAAAATTTACCCAGATTATTTGGCAAACCAAAGTTTGGAGAAATTAACGACCGACCAATTGAAAACCGCCACAACGGGATTGACGGCCGAAATATTGAAACAAGCCAAAGCCAAGGCGGCATTTGCGAAATTGCAGGAACTATCCGCCAAGATGCTAGAGTATGAAATCGGACAACAGCGGGCGCAGGCGACAACGCAAGCCGAAGTTTCCCGTTTGTACGCATCGGGTGCAACCGCATCGCAGGTTCAGAAATTTATAGAATCGCAGCAAAATATTGGAACGGTCGCAGCCAAACAAGCCGCACAGATTCAAACCCAAATAGACGCAATTCTTAAACTTGCAAAGGCTGAGGATTTAACAATTGCGCCGGTACAAGCCAGCGCGGACGCAATAAAAACGCAGACAAACGCGCTCAAAGATTTGCAAAAGGTCACCCAAAACAATTTGGCGGACGTTTCGAAAGTCGTTCCAGGCAGCCAATTTGGAGCAGGCGCACCAACCATTGAGAAATTCGCAGCCGCAACGGGGCCAATGAAACAATATACCCAAGTTGTTCAGCAGGAAACCGCCAAACAAGAGGTTACAATGAGCGATTACGAACAGCGCATGACCTCGGCGATGGAAGGCGTTAACCAAGCATTTAACAACCTATCCGCGCAAGGATTAGAGGCGTTTGGGCAGTTGTTGGGCGACATTATGACGGGGCAGGTCGACAGTTTCCAAGATTTCGGAAAACGATTGCTGCAGGCCGTCGCCGCGTTTATGAAATCGTTCGGACAAGCATTGATAGCAACCGCAACGGCATCGAAGGCGTTTAAAGAACTACTCATCGCGCATCCAGTCGCAGCCATTGCAGCGGGTGTTGCATTGGTGGCAGGTTCGGCAGTAATTAACAACATGTTGGAAACAGGCCCCAACGTCACCGCGTTCGCCGATGGTGGCATCGTATCGGGTCCAACACTCGGTTTGATGGGGGAATATCCAGGGGCCTCAACCAACCCCGAAGTTATCGCCCCATTGGACAAACTTAAATCATTAATGAAACCAAGCGATTCGGGTTCAGGCTTCATCGCATCAACGCACGTAAGCGGTCGCGATTTGGCAATTGTTTTGAATCGGTATAATAAGGATAACCAACGTGGCTAGGAAATATTACGGTTCGTTTTATTCGGTGACGGGCAAGCTGCACCGTGTAGAGATCTGGGACGGAGCAAACGGAACAACGCCCGAAATTACCGCCCGTTTATACGCCTCACGCGTTCAATCGGCTGGTGGATACCAAGAAGGCCAAACGTGCCTACTCGATGCGTTGCAGGGCCTCAATAGCTCGATTGAATTAACGCTGTCGGGCGAAGGTTATACAATCGAACGCGACGGAGAGGGCGATACGTTTTATGAGAACTCAATCCGCGCCTCACGTTCTACATCGTTTTGGTCTATTCCGCTCGATACTATTTTGGGCGAGTTTAAACAGATCGCCACCAATACCGAACAATACTGGGCTGTTTTGGTTTACCAAGACGACACGCTTATACACGTTGGGCGCGTTTTGGCCGATCAGATGCAGTTCAGACGCGAAGCCATCCAAGCGAAACCGACAGTCGAATTGGCTGCCGTTGATGGCCTTGAATTACTCGACGGATTTTTTGTCGATGCGTCATGGTTTACCGATGGTAAAATAACAATTTCGCAGTTATTCCGCAGATGTTTGGACACGCTAGGTTTGAAGGATTATTGGGTTATTAACGGAACGAATACGGATTATTTCCGCGATGCCGTTGCGATGTATTCGAGCGATGCACTTAGAAAGGGCATAGATCTGTTGAAGGTCGATTTAAATACATTCGTAAACGATTACGATGCGTTTCGTGACATAAAATCAACCGACATCGATTCGTTTGAATACGCGGCGAATAACATGGTAACGTGTCGCGCCGCCATTGAGCAGATATGCGATATTTTGCAGGCTCGATTTGTTCACGAACTTGGTAAATATTGGCTTGTTTCGGCGGCGGAATATCTCGATACCACGGTGGCTTATCGTCAATATTCCTATACGTTGCAGTATATCGGAACGGGGACATACACCCACACCGTTCAACTTGGTAACGATGCACGCCCTCAATGGCAAGCCAAACCAACGCTAACATATCAGCCCGCCGCAAAATTCGTACAGATAGACACGGAACGCACGATGAACACGGGCGTGTATCGGACGTATGCAAATAAATCAATTTCGGCACTAAGCGGGGTATTTGATGGCGTTCCAACAGGTTTGACGCCTGACGAAGCCCCGATGCGTATTCGTTTTTCAATGAAGTTTGCGCGATACGTTTTCAGCTCAACAACGCCTCCAGGACCCGAGGACGAAACGCGCGTATTGATTAAAATATGGCTCACCGATTCAGCGGGAAATATTAAAATATTGGATAACACCAATTTTTATTGGGTATCGCATACGGGAGCAATTCCAACACGATTGGAAACCATCAAAACAGATACGCAGTCAACTACCTGGACATCGTTTGTTTTTGATAAGCAAATTTCAACAGCCCCAGCAGGATTTGACACGCTTCACGTTGAGGTTGACCAAGTTGTTGCGGTTAAATACCAATTCAATATCCTTGGTATAAAAACGAGCAACGTCACGTTGCAAACCAAAGATTATTGGGGCTCAATCCAAATCGCATTCGCCGACGCGTCACCGTACAACAACCCCGATTTCACGTTTAACGTGACGGAGAGTTATACGCCAGACACGAACAGTGGGTTAAATTCCAAGCCGATTATTTTGGCCCCGAAATATTACTATTCATCGAATAAATACGCCACGGGTAATATATTGGCCAACAACGGGACAACCGATGTAATCGCGGACGATTGGTATTCGGGGTTTGATTCAACAACGCACGGATCACCAACGGAGATGTTGGGTAAATCTATTGCGGGTTTATATCGCGATTTCGTGCCAGTTATTCAAGGCACCTGGCATGATGCAGGCCTATTGAACGCCATCAAGTCGTTGTATTTCGATGATTACAAATGGTTATTTAACGGGGCAGTTTATTCGGCCCGCATGGAAACGTGGGATGGTGAGTGGTTAGGATTGGTTCCAATTTACACGGGGTTGACCTCATCGGGCGAGGGCCTTAAGGTTGGTTCAGGTTTGAAGGATCGGTTGAATTATCAAGAGGAACAAATAGCCCGTTTAAATGATTCGGTTCAACGTGTGCCGGCATTGATGCTAAGCCACATGGTGAACGAGGCAGACGGCGCACCATCGACCGCACCAACGCAAAACACGCGTTACGAAATGATGGTGCAGTATGACTACGCGTTGGAAACAATGTCGTGGCACTTGCAGGAACATAACGCGTCGATAACCTACACAGCAGGAACGCATACCATAACAAACGGGGACGAGCTTATTATATGCGATTCTACGGACGGGAACGTGACGGTTAATTTACCACCGGCCAACGAAAGCAAGGGTAAAAAATACTATTTGCTTAATACGACATCGGCCCACGTTACTACGATAAACGGAGGCGCATTTCTTATTAATGGCTCAACAACTTTGGTATTGGCATCCTCTTACGCATCGGCCACAATTATATCGAACGGCGTGCAATGGTACGTGTTTTAATTTGTTGCAACCGTTTTACCCATTGCGGGTAATTTCGTTTTATGGTTTTTAACGCATTGGAAATCCTTGCCGGTTCGGAAGGTTTCAAGAAAATACACGGAACGGGCGCAGTTACTGGGGTTGATTACAACGCCTTAATTGTCCGCCAAGATACCACGTTTAGCGCGTTTACGGTGGTTGACGCCAACGGGTTTACGATCAATAAATTCAACACCGCCGACATGTCAGGCGTTACGTTCCAAATCGGTGAATTTTTGCCAGCTGGAAAAGGTGCGAAAATTACAGCCTTCACGATTACAGCGGGTTCGGTTTTAGCATATTAATATCATGATCGGTATCGGAATTGGCACACGTAACCGAATGTATAGGGGCCAAGGTTGGCCCATCGTTCAAGGTTATAAAAACAGAGTAACCGCAGACGGCGGATATTTTGAAGGTATTTCATGTTTGTTGAATAAATTAAATAACTTATGAGCGATTTGTTAAATAAGGCCTCGTTGGTCATGATTCCTTCGGGGTATAAGGAGGATGTTGTATACAGTGCAATTCCCACCGACGGAAGCGGCGATTTAAGTTTCACCCGTGCATCCAACGGAACACGCATCAATAGTGCGGGATTGGTTGAGGATTGCCCGTGGAATTTGTTGGGGTATTCAGAAGAGTTTAATAATGCAGCGTGGGATAAAGTCGGAACCACAATAACCGCTAATGCTACAACTGCTCCAAACGGAACAAATACTGCCGATAATTTAATACCAAGTAATGGAACACAATTAAGTTGGGTATTACAAAATTTTACATCTGTTGTTGGCTCGACATATACGATTAGTCTGTATGTAAAATCAACAGATTATTCATTTGTGCAAATTACTGGCTCAACTGGGTTTTTGTCCGAATACCAAAACTTTAACATATCAACTGGTGCATTGGCTACTGGCAGTGGTGGAACTGCTACAATCACAAGCGTTGGAAATGGATGGTATCGTATTACATATTCTTTAACTTGTATTTCAACGGGAACAACAAATAGATTTATCATTACCGTTCAAGATAGCGGAACCGCAGCGCGTTTGGCATCTTGTACTGGCAATGGAACAAAGTTTGTTTCAATTTGGGGCGCACAACTCAACATCGGCTCAACCGCCAAACCCTATTTCCCCACTACCGACCGATTAAATGTACCACGCCTAACTTACCAAAATGGCGGGGGCGGGTGTCCTAGTTTGTTGTTGGAGAAACAGAGTACGAATTTGTTGTTAAGAAGCGAAGAATTTGATAATGCCGCATATACACAAGCCGCAGGGGTTGGGGGTTCAATTACAAGAACTGCAAATTATGGCATCTCTCCTGATGGCACACAAAATGCGGATAGATTACAATTTACACGCGGAACAACCTATGCCGAATTGTACCAACGAGTATTAACAACAATTGGAACAACTTATACTTTGAGTTTTTGGGCAAAGTCATTAAGCGGTACGCCTAAATTATATACGGCTTGGAATGGGGCTTACGCAAATGAAGTTACTTTTACAACTGATTGGGTGCGTTATACATATACATTCACCGCAACGGGCATTTCTTCAGGAATTAATTTTATTACTTTCTCAAGTTTACCAACAACCTCAACAACTGCGGACATTTTAGTTTGGGGCGCACAATTGGAAGCGTCATCATACGCCACCTCCTACATCCCAACAACCTCAGCAAGTGCCACAAGGGTTGCGGATGCTTGCAGTAAGACGGGCATTAGTTCGTTGATTGGGCAGACGGAGGGAGTTTTGTTTGTCGATGTAAATTACGAAACAATTGCAGGGATATCCATGTTCTTGAGTATTCGCCCAAATGCAACAAATAAAATTGAGGTTTACAGAGATGGCCAAACTATTTACGGGGATATTCTCGGAAATAGCGTTTCAGTTATACTAAGTAAATCATCAAGCCCTGTTGGTCGATACAAAATAGCATTAGCATATAAAAGCGGTCAAACTGCACTATATATAAACGGAACAAGTGTCGCCACATCAGCAACCGCCTTTTCGTTTGCTTCTTCTCTGGCTGACCTTTTTGTCAATTTGAGAAGTGGCGGAACATTGACGGAACAAGCATTTTATAACGAAGCCCTTTTATTTCCTACCCGCCTAAACAACTCTGAACTTGTTTCCCTAACAACCCTATAATATGAAAACCTTTCACAAATTTGAGTTCCCCCCAAGCGAATGGGCAACACTCCAAAAAGACATACAACAAACCACCGACGACACAACATCGTGGAAAGATTGCGCAGTTGTTGAAATTGGGTTTATTTGTTTAGAAAAGAATGAGCAAGGCGAGTGCATCACCCAAAGCGACAAATGGGCGGTAGACATTCTGTTTTATTCAGAACCCCCCGCAAGTTTTGCCTTGTTTGAGGTTTTCCCAAAGCCGTGCGGTGTGCATACATTTGCTGGATGCGACAATTTATATCTGCAAAACTATTGCGATAAGTATCCTGATTCGCCATTCTGCCAACTACCTACGCATGAGACACTTTGAAAATGACACGACCGCAGCTATCGCAACCGCCATTACTGGATCGAGTGCGCTCATTAATTTTGCCCAAACTTGGCAGCCTGTTGTTTCTTTGGTTGTGGGTTTGGTTGGTATTGTTTCGGGCTTGTTTGCTATTCGTTATTATTCGAAAAAAATAAATGGCAAATAATACGCAGCAGCATAAGCCCAAGCCAAAAAAGAAGCTTGGCCGCCATACGAAGCACGTTAATAAACACAAGTCATGCAAGCCAACAAGAGGCCAAGGCTAAAAGGTTATTTCAAACCGACCCCAAAACGATTTCGCATCCTAGGCGATTCGATTGCGGCTGCATCCCTTTTTATTGCTGGGCTGAATCTAGACAATCCCAAATTAATGCTCATTTCGGGCATTGCTGGGGCGGTCGGTAAATTCGTGACAAATTTCTTTGGCGATGAAGCCTAAATACGTGTTATACGTCATCGCATTAATCGCCTTTATTTTGGCGGCCTACTTATCGCGACCCGAACCCGTACGCACCGAATACCACCACACCACCTACACAGACACCATTAAATCGCTCGAGCTGAAATATGATACACTGTACAAAATCCAACGCCGCACGAAAATTAAATACGATACTCTGTACCGTGTTATTTATGGCGATACTAGTTGCCACACCACGCGCGAGCTACTCACAATGCACAGACAGCTCGACACGCTCGGATATTAACCTATATTTATTAAAGGGAGCCGAAGCGCGCGAACAACTCAACCTATGCCACCAATTCCGTGCGCTTGATTCCTCAATCATTGCAACACAGCGCAGAGCCATTCAAACACAAGCGGACGACATCGGACACGTTAAGCGTGTAAATAGTTCGTTACGCATCGCGTGTGGTGTTTTGGCGGTATTATTCCTCATTGCCTTATGAAAACAAACAACGTCCATACCATCCGAACCGCCGCCAAGAAATTGAAAGTGCTGTTAATATCCGATTTGCATTGGGATAACCCGCATTGTGACCGTGATTTATTGCGGAGGCACTTGGACGAGGCTGTGAAGGGCGGTCACGATATTCTGATTAACGGGGATATGTTTTGCCTTATGCAGGGGAAATATGACGGGCGTCGTAGTAAATCAGAAATCCGCCCCGAGCATAACAATAGCCGATATTTGGATTCGGTCGTTGATACGGCGGTGGAATGGTTCGCCCCATACGCGCATAATATCCGCGTTATTGGGTACGGTAATCACGAAACGTCTATATTGCGCCATTGCGAAACAGACGTAATCGAACGGTTTGTTACGCTGTTGAATAATAAAACGGGCGCATCGGTTCAGGTTGGCGGTTATGGTGGTTGGGTGATCTACCAACACGAACGTTCAAAACGCATAATTAACGCGTACAAAATAAAATATTTCCATGGCGCGGGCGGAGGCGGTCCCGTAACTAAGGGCGCGATTAATTTTAACCGAATGGCCACCATGATTGAAGGGGCAGACGCGATTTGGATGGGCCACGTACACGAATCAACAGAAATCACGTACACATTGGAGGGACTGAATAGCAAAAATACCGTTGAATTGCGCGATGTGTTAATGATTCGCACGCCAGCATACAAAGAGGAATACAACGAAGGGAAGGGAGGTTGGCACGTTGAACGAGGCGCACCACCAAAGCCATGCGGAGGGCGTTGGTTAGAAATTCATTTTGAACGTGGTAAATTTCGCGATTGGATGCGAGCGTTTACGTACAAAACGAATTAAATTTGCACCATGGACGCAATAAACCCAGAGCAAGCGTTACGCCATAACGAGGGCAAGCCCCAGTGGCATTTGGTTCATTTCCCTAGCCTTATCCCTTTGGTTAAGGTGTTGGAATATGGCGCACAAAAATATGCCCCCAACAACTGGAAAAAGGGTGCGCCACGCGAGCAATATTTAGATTGCGCCATGCGCCACCTAGCCGAATTAATGGAAGGAAAAGAAATGGACGAAGAAAGCAAGCAACATCACATGGGTCACGTGATGGCCAATGCAATGATGTATGTTTATCATTACGACGCAACCAATACCAAAAATGAACTTAAAGCAAATCCCGTTTAATAACTACATGCGGGAAAAAACCGCAAAGAAACAAATCGTATTGCACCATACCGCAGGGGGTGGAAACGGCGAAATAGTTTACCAGGGATGGCAGGCAGACAGAACGCCCGTCGCAACGTGTGTTGCCGTTTCACGCGACGGAACCATTGTGCAGGGTTTCGGCTCAGGATATTGGGGCTATCATCTCGGAATGCAGGTTAAGCATTTCGGGAAGCTGCCTTATGTTAACTTGGACAAACAAGCCATTGGAATTGAACTGTGTAATTGGGGGCCGTTAACCTTCAAATCGGGCGTGTACAAGAACTATAAAAACGGCGTAATTGATGCGGACGAGGTAATTGAGCTTGAATATCGCGACCTAAAATATTGGCAGAAATACACGGACGAGCAGATTGAATCGGTCCGTTTGTTGTTGCTGCATTGGAGGGATAAATACGGCATCAGTTTGGAATATAACGAGGATATTTGGGATGTATCTCCCAGGGCATTAAAAGCCAAAAATGGCGTGTTTACTCACAATTCATATCGTCCAGACAAGGCCGATGTGTACCCATACCCGCCGCTGATTGAAATGTTAAAGAATCTAGAATAGTAGACCGATGGGCGGTTTCTTTTGACGGGTCAAACGTGCCGATGTAATTATCGCCGTTATGGTAGAAAAATACCGAGCCGTCTCGCAGTATTTCGGTCGCTAAATCATAAGGATAACGGGCGCGCACTTCGTGGATTATCTCCGCTGTGATGTAGGCCATTGCTTGGTTCGGGTCCATCCCGATTGGCGCGCTTATCGTTACCATGTCTCAAATATAAATCAATCCATGTGCATCAACGCTTCGTTTTCGTCCGATAGCACATATTTGGCACGAATTGTTTCGATGGTTACAGTTCCTGCCTTGACGGCTTGTTTGGCCTCGTTCCATTTTGGGTGATCGGGCGTGAGGCTTGTTTTGGCGCGCTCGGGTGGTTTGGGGGCCTGCAATCGGACGCGCAAGGCCGTCACGGTTTCGCCAAACGCCTTGACTTGGGTTGCGTATAGTTGAATCCATTTTCCCGCCCAATCTTCGATGTATGGAGACCCGAGGGCCTTCTCAATTGATTTCTGATTGGTTGCGTTTAGGATAAATGGTTTGTGGCCGACTAGGTGGGCAATATTCGCCTCGTCCATTTTGCCATCAATTCCTTTGAAGGTTTCGTGCGTTACCTTTTGAATCTGTACGACTAAATCCTCTCCAGGGTTAAGCGCATAAGCCCCGATAAAATCAGGATTGGTTAACTTCTTCCAATGTGTTTTTTGCATGGTGTTTCTTTATTAGGTGTTTTAGTTGGTTATAGGTGATATCGTATCGGGATTTCCCGATTTCAATAAATCCGTTCTCGATTTCCTTCACGTGGGGTATCTGATACACGTTGAACAGTTCGCGTTTCCCCGTTTTTATGTTGTTTAATTCTATGTACATGACTAGGGTAGTATTAGCGTTTTAACTTCGGTTGATTCGGTGAGACCGTGCCAAATTCCCGTCTCCATGCAACGTTTATATGTTTGCAGGTCGGCGCGGTATAATTCAGTCCCACGTTCGCGGTCGTATTCCGATAGTTCGTACAGCTCGTTAAGGTACGGCGCGGTTTTCTCCGCAGCAAGGAAAATAAACCGAGGCGTTACCCCGTAGTTTTGGCGGTAGATCTCCGAATAGAACGCGTCCTGCACATGGTAGCGATATTTTAAGCATGACCACGCAAAATCGCGCTCACTGGCATCGGTCGTGGTTTTTAGGTCGATGATGGTGTGCGTTGATTCAACATGGCAGTCAAGGCGGCATTTAACCTTAACGCCGTCAATTTCGCCGTATAGGATTTGTTCGGCTTGGTAGCCTGGGCGAACCAGTTCGGCGTAATCAGGGTTGTTTTGGGCGGCTTGGTGGATGCCTTGGACCGTTGCGAGTAATTCGACGTCGATCATTATTTTGTCGTAATTACCCTGCATGTATTTAAGTTTCCATTCTTGATACTTAGCAGTGTTGCGTGGTTTAGCTCCACCAATTTCGGCGACGATTTCGGAATCGTCAAACACGAAATAATGGTCGCCCATTGTATGCTGTTCAAAAACGTAGCGATGTGCAACCGATCCTTCAAACATCGGTTTAGTTTCTTTGCGTTGGTTCCCGTCAATATAGAAATGTTTATATTTTGCGGGTGCCTCACTGATCACGTCCAGTTTGGATTTTGTGAGGTGAGTGAGGTCGGCGTGGTATTCTTGGGCGGTTGTCATAATTTCTCCGCCTCCTGTTCAATATACGTTCTAACCTTGCCTAACAACGTTTTCACATTGCGGGTTATTTTCTCCGCCTCAGGTGTTTCAAGTTGCGGAATATTAATCCCCGCGATTTGAGTGATCAGGAATGCAAGTTTGTCGCGGTCGGGTGCAAGCAATGCGGCGCGGTCCGATTCGGCTTTAACGCGGGCAGCCTCGGCAACCTTGGCGGCTTCAAGTTCAGCGGCCTTTTTTGCGGCGGCCAATTCAGCGCGAACCTTTTCGGCTTCCTTTTCAGCGGCTTCACGGGCGATGCGCTGTTCCTCGGCGACCTTGGCGGCTTCAATTCTAGCATTCTCGGCAGCCTTCACCGCAGCAGCGCGTGCAGCTATTTTGGCTTGTTCTGATTTTACAAACGTGTCAAACTGTTCGTCTGGCATTTCGCGGATGTTCATTAAACCGCCGTCAATATCCAGCGCGGCTAATGTTTTTAGGCGCAATTTCATACGGTGGTCTAACTGGCGTTCATGTTCGGCAAGTCGTTCCGCTTCGATTCGGTCGGCTTCGGCCTTTGCAGCCTTGGCGGCCTTGATTTGGTCGATGTAGGCGGCGAATTGTTCATCAGACATTTGACGGATGTTAACGAATACCGTGTCCGCCTCGAGTTCGTCGCATAGGTTTTTTCGTTCCTGGTAAACGGCCTCAACGCGTTTTGCCTCCTCAATTTCGTGCCATTTCTCAATCGCCTCGCATCGTTTTTCAAGTGGTTTGCTGGAATTGTCGATAATGTTGTAAAGGTTGTCAAATAGGCGGCCTTCAATGATAATGGCCTCCTTGCCTTGTTTTTTGATGCGCTCGGCCTCCAAACGATTATCGCGTAGGGCCTTGCGGATAGCCTTGGCCATTTCGCAGTCCTCCTTTGACGGATTTTCAGCGGGTAGAATGGAGATTTTGCGCTCCACCTCATCCATGCGTTTGAAATATGGAACAAAAAGTTCCATCATTTGTGCGCCTTTTGTAGGCTCGATGTTCGATTGCTCAACGATTTGAATCAATTGGCCGTCGTAGTTTAGTGTGGTTAAGTTGCTCATAACGTTGGCAAATTTATACTATATTGATATTATATTTGCAATATGGATAAAAATTATTTTCAACCAACCGGAATAGTCGCACGCCGTTTGAAGCGTGGCAGTATGATTCTATATCGCGGTGCGCTGGGCCATGTGTGGTATTTCAGACGTCGCAAATCGTCCAAGACGACCCAACACGCGAAAATCAAAAGAACCAACGACGGCAGACAATGGACGCGATCAAATTAATTGAACAGAAATGCCGAGATAGGGGCGTTTCACTGAGCAAGGTATGTAAGGAACTTGGGTTGAAATCCATGTATTTCAGTCGATGGAAAAAAACACCCCCAATCGTTATTCAGTACATAGAAAAGGTTAACAAGCATTTAGACCGCCTCGAGTAATGTCATAGAATTGTCATAATTTTACCCATATTGTAAAAATGTGGGTAACGTGGGTATATTTGCCTTACCAAACACTATGGCACTAGACATAATTTATCTCATCATCGGCACACCTGTCACCATTGCGGTGATGTACGGCAGCCACGTTTTACGCACCAAGCGTAAACCATCAACACCCGAAGCGAAACCCTACCAATTCGAGCGCGATAATTTCGTGCCTGGATTCAATGAGGCGATTCAGCATCAGCGAAACGAGTTAAACAGAATGTATCGCGGGGAGGCGTTGAGGTCATGATTTTAGTATGTATTGTTTTGACGGTTACAAACATCGCAGCATTTTGGGCGTGGAGATTGGCGGAAAATAGTTTAACAAATGAGCAGTCCAAAAGCAGTATGTTGTCGTTGGGTCATTCCGCGATAAAAAGAGAGCGCGATGAATTAAATCAACGTATTGACCAGTGGAGAGACGCGTGTCACAAGATGGAGAACAATATGAAACAAACAATTGCAAATAACATGGATTTTGAAGCCACTGTTGCCCTCCAAATGGATGAGATACGCCAATTAAAAAATAAGCTTGGGGCTTACGAACTAGACACGCTAACAAAGGCCGAATGGCGAAAACAAATCGAGGGCCTGCAAAACGAAATCGACGGCCTAAACGTAGACAAGCTGTATTTGAAGGGCAAGTTGGCAGAGTTTGAAGCAAAACAAGCCAAGCGCAGGGAACAGAAAAACGCGGGAATGAGACGATTCAGGGCAAAGAAAAAGGAGGCAAAGGGATGAGAATAATTGAATTGACCGACCACCTTCAAGGGCATAGAATTTATGTTAATGTCGATAAAATTGCTTATTACGACCGTCCGCATAGAAAAGTTTATACGCTTGTAATGCTATCGAGCGAAAGCGTCTATGTCGATGTCAAAGAAACCCCCGAACAAATCACCGAACTGATTAAAAACGCACCAGAGTTATGAGCACTTACAAAACAGCACCAAACGTAAACGCGTTTCCAAGGATGTTTGGAAATGACGCACCCAAGGACGGCTTAACCAAACGCGAATATTTTGCAGCAATGGCCATGCAGGGATTGTTGGCATGCCCCAACAATGTAAATATGGCCCAAGATATTGCAAAAGGCGCAGTAATCATAGCCGACCAACTTATTATCGAACTAAATAAAACAAACTAACGCCACATGAAAAACACGAAAAAAATCGGCGGATTCAAAACGAAAATTTGGAACGTCCTAGGAAAAGACGAAATGAGCCAGTCGCTCATGTATGCAAAAGTTCTAAACGGCTACATTTATGCCAGCAATGGGAGAATTCTCATTAAACAGAGTTTGCAGGAATTTCACGAAATTGAAAAGGAACAAGCGGACATTATTGAAGGCAAAACGTTCCACCGCGATCTATTGAAGGCGTTATGGGCGTTTGATATGGTAGCGTTTGATAAAGACAAAATCATTGCATCAATTGGAGGCGCGCACACTGAATTTGATTATTCGCCCACAGTTACATCGCCCAATTTTCAATCAGTGCTAACAAAATCATACGAGGAAATTAAACAAACATCGTTCGATTTTAAACTGTTGAAAACCTTGTGTGATGCTATGGATTTTGACCAGTTCCCAAAGTTCTATTTTGGCGGCGAAAACCGAGCGATAACGGTGTGCAACAATATTGACGAGCTGCATATCCAACACGGTATTATCATGCCCGCGTCGATGATATGAACCACATAAAAATCGCCACAGTAAACGGGGTTAAGGAATACCGCGTTTACAAATTTCAGGAAATTATCGGTCGCTTTGAATCAATCAAGGCGGCCGAAAAATTTGCCCACATGGACGAAACAATAACACTATTTCACAACGTATTCAAATCATGTCAAACAGAACTATTCAGATGCAACCCAGCTTTACACACACGATGCAAGAAGAAATTGCAAGACTTAGGAGAGTTATCGTAACTCAGGACCGCGAAATTATACGGTTGAAAAATATCATAAATTATCGGGCAATTGAGCACGATATTATCCCGATGTCGTTGGATTGCGTAATGCACCACGTATGTGTATTTTTTCATTTGACGCGCGAAATGCTAATTGAGCAAAATCGCAGCGTTGAGCGCGTGAGGGCTAGGATGGTTATGTGCTACATAGCGCAACGCAGATACAGCCACACTTACAGATCAATCGGGATAGCGCTGGGGCATCGAGACCATTCGACCATCATGAGCGCATGCGAAAAAGCGGATTTTTTCGTCAAGAAATACAACGATTTTAAATATCAGGTCGATTTGGTTATTAATGCGATTGAAGCGGAATTTAACCCAATCCAACCCCACAACGAATCATGAACCTATACCCGTACCAACTTGACGGCGTCCAAGCGATTCGCGAGGCATTCGGCCGAGTTAAGCGCGTTATTTACGTGCTACCAACCTCGGGCGGGAAAACCGTAATCATGTCACACATCGCGCTCAATGCTATACGCCGAGGTCGGAGGGTTTTAATTTTGGTGCACCGCGTGGAGTTGCTTAAACAAACAGGGCAGAAACTAGCGGCCTCGGGTATTCCGCATGGGTTTATATCTACCGAACACGTGCAGAACGATTTTTGGCCCGTGCAAGTCGCCATGGTTGCAACGATTCGAAACCGCCAAACCGACCCGTTTAACCTGATTATTGTGGACGAGTGCCACCATACGCCGTCATCGACGTATCAGGAGGTTATAGCCAGACACCCAGACGCGTACGTTTTGGGCGTTACGGCGACACCTTGCAGGCTAGACGGCAAAGGATTGGCCGATTGTTTCGATGAGATGGTGCAAGGCCCGCAGATCTACGATTTAATTGAATTTGGTTCGCTTACTCAGCCCGTAACATACGCGCCAGCTACGGCGGTCGATTTGAAAGGAGTTCGAACCGTTGCGGGCGATTACGTGAAATCGGAACTATCGGACGCGATGAGTAAACCAAGCGTGACGGGTTCGGCGATCAAAGAATACATGAAGCACGCCCCTGGCAGACCGTGTGTCGTGTTTTGCGTATCGGTGAAACACGCCGAGCAGGTCGCCGAGGATTTCCGTAACGCGGGATTTAGGGCGGTATCGGTTGACGGGAACACGGATCGAGACGAGCGCGCCCGAATGATTGCGGGATTGTCGGACGGTTCGGTGCAAGTACTGTGCAGCTGTGATATTATCAGCGAGGGTACAGATGTTCCGGCGATTGAGGTCGGTATATCATTACGCCCGACCAAATCGTTATCACTGTATATTCAGCAGATGGGGCGCGTACTTCGGAAACACCAGGGGAAAACTCGCGCGTTATTGCTAGATCATGCCGGGAACTGTCATCGGCACGGATTAATCACGATACACCGCGATTGGGCGTTGGAACCCGGCAAAGAGGCAAAACGAACCGAATCAATTATCCGTCAGTGTTTGAAGTGTTACGCCGTGTACGAATCAGCGCGAACCGAATGCCCTGAATGCGGAACCGTTCCACCGCCAAAACCGCGCGAAGTTGTGAAGGTTGCAGGCGAATTGGTGCCGGTTGAGGAAGCAGAGCAAGCCAAGGAGGCAGCCCGCAAAGAGTTGTGGGGTCGCAAAACATTTGACGAATGGGTAGCGATTGCACGGAAACGAGGTTACAAAACGGGATGGGCTCGTTTTAGATACGATGCACAGGAAGCCCGATATGCACCGAAAACAACGGGCGAGATAATAGATGCTGGACACGTTGGTGACGGCTCGATTTGGGTCGCGTACAGCGGGGAGCCCAGTGTTGATAGTTTGATTGAAAGGGCTCGATTGGTTGCGCCAGTTAAGGGCGTGTTGATGAGTCGGGAGAGTAATATGGTAACGATACGATGAAACTGGATTTGAAGGGCTACACGCCAAAACAATACGCAATTTTGATATTGCGGGATGACATGAGAAAGACCCAGCGAGAAATTGCCCGTCGCATGGGAATGAGTGAATCGGGCGTAAAACATGTAATTTATAAAAAACGATGAAAAAAATAATTTTATTCACCTTGGCGGTCGGAATGATTGCGGGGTGTACGGAGCCAACAGTGACGAAGCAGACAACTCAAACAGTAATATCAAGTGGCGATAAACCATTGGAAATTATCGAAATTGATAGTTGCGAGTATTTAGTATCGTACTACGACAGAAGTAGAAGTTTAACCCACAAAGGGAATTGCAAAAACCCTATACATAAAGGAGGAAATAAATAATGTACAAAAAAATTAAATTAACAAAAAAATTTGAGATTGCCATTGAGACATTCCCAAAAACGGCTAAAAAATTATTAGTCAAGAAAACAGTGTATCACACTGGAATCTACAAAACAACAGACGAAATAAATGGGTTTGATACTTATTTTTTCGTTGTGTATAGATTTAGATTGTTAATATATGTAACCCGTAAAAAACATGGATTAACTCATGGAGGAGGTAACAAATGAAAAACAATAAACAACAGACGACAGTAGAGTGGTTAGAACAACAAATCAAACTACGAGGTATTACCCATTATTTTTCTATACGGGAATTAATTGAACAAGCCAAAGAAATGGAGAAGCAACAAATCAGAAAAGCGTATTGTGATGGAGAGCATTACAAAGACACAAAGTTGACTACTGATTACTACAACGAAACCTACGGGGGAGGTGAGCAATGACAAACAATAAACAACAAACGGCAATTACTTCCTTAATTATTTTAATTGGGATTATCATTATTTGCATAGGAGTAGCAAATAGTAAAGAAATTTCAATAGCAGTTATGTCAATTCCAGTTTTGGTATTCGCATACTTCTGTATTTATTCAACCATACTTAGAAATAAAAAGCAATGACAAAGAATAAAGAACAAACAACATTGGAGTGGTTGAGTTTATTATTATCAATCGTTTTCTTTTTGATTTTTGCTTACGACATTGAAAACGACAGAGATTTTTATACATGGCTTTGGCTATTTAATGCTATGATTTTTTATACAAACTATCTAAAATTTAACTGGAACAAATGACAAACAATAAACAACAAACGGGAGTGGAATACTTAGTTGAACAATTATTCCCCAAAGCATTAAGTGTGGAGCAACATTATCATATTGAAAAAGCCAAAGAAATGGACAAGGAAAGAACAATAAATGATTACATTGAGGGAAGAAACTCGGTAATTAATAGAGAAATAATACCAGCTGAACAATACTACAACGAAACCTACGGAGGAGATAAGCAATGAAAAACAATAAACAACAAACGGCAGTTGAACTAAGCATGGACGACAATGTGACCATGGTGTTCAAAAACAAAGAGGGCAAAACGGCAAGCATCGAAATAAAGGTTAGTGAATTAATATTTAATTACGGAGATCAATTTTGGGACATGCTAGAGGACCGCGCCCCAATGCCTCCAATCGGAACTAAGGAATACGAAAACCGATGCGCAATGTCGCCAAATTTTGGGGATTATGTAATATCAAAAATCGTAAAAAACGGAGGCTAGCAATGAAAATCGTATTTGAAACATTTGAAAATATCATCGAATTTTTGCCGGCAATTTATTACCATAAGCAAGTATTCCAAAGAAGATTCGGAAACGGCATCGTGGTATTGGCTTGGCTTAAATGGGGAATTATAATTTATAAAAAACCGAAAAAATGAGATTCCCACGCAAACTAAAAAAACAAATCCCGAAAAACACCCCGTATTGCTACGGCAAAAAACGCTGTAAATTCTGGCAATACGTTTCGAACAATATGGGCTATTGTAAATTTATTAATAATTATATCACAGATTCAATTAAAGAATGCGGAAAATGACAAACGAAAAAAAAGAAATAGAAAAAAGAATTGTAGGCGCGGCCAAAGCAATTTTAAAAAAGGGCGATAGAGTTAGGTGTTCAAAATGCCCAGGCACTGAAAGAACATTCACTTTTGAGGAATGGGACGGGGAATGGATGGTTTCTAAATCGGGAATATGCGATTTTCACCCCGTCAATATAACTAAAATAAACGGCCGACCAATTAA
>JACCDW010896393.1_pt1 | contig 28261 bp, 27 predicted proteins | sample 7449781 | NCBI WGS metagenome assembly JACCDW01 (sample SAMN15323449, study PRJNA562643) | freshwater metagenome | isolation source: river surface water | place: USA:Blue River Watershed | collected 2017-08-18
AGCCGCAGCACCACGCCCCGAACCCGCTCCCGCTCCTGCTCCTGCTCCTGCTCCTGCTCCTGCTCCTGCTCCTGCTCCTGCTCCTGCTCCAGTCACAGCGCAAATTACCCCCACTGTGCCGGTTGTGGTCCCTGAGCCCATGCTCGCTTCACTGGCGACACTGAGCGACATCGAACAGCAACGCGATCCACGCATAGTGTTGGATGTGAAGTTGAGCAAATCCGTGCTGAAAATTGGCAAAGATGCACTGGACCTCAGCATCAAGTCCAGCCACGACGGCTACATCTACATGGTCTTGCTGGGCAGTGACCGCAAGAGTTTTTATGTGCTCTATCCCAATGGCCTAGACAAAGACAACCGCATCAAAGCCGGGCAAACACGCAAATTGCCTCGTCCAGATTGGCAACTTGAAGCGGCAGGCCCTCCCGGTACGGACCACCTGCTGGTGATGGTGGCCTCCAGCCCTCGCCAGATCGACCGACTGGCCATGACCGAGCCAAACGCCACCAACCCATTCACCTTTGCACTCAATGAAATCGGTGGGCGTGCCGCGCTGATCAATTTTCTTGTCCACAACAAAGACGGCGAGGGCTCTGAGCGCTTTGGCGCCAAACTCCTGACCGTGAAAGAAGTTCCATGAAACCCCTGCTTTTCTCTTTAGCGCTGATCTTCTCATTTGTGCCGGCTTTTGCCCAACTGGTACAGCAAGCTTCCAAAGAAGACCTGATCGACAAACTCACCCCTCCCGCGCCCCCCGCCACGCGAAGCCTGCGCAACCTGGCGCCCAAGCCCGTTACTGTGGATTTATCAATCAACTTTGATTTTGACTCGGCACGTCTTCAGGCCAGCAGCAAACCACTGCTCAACAACCTGGCACAAGCCATGACCAGTGAACGCCTGTCCGCCTTGAAGTTCAAGGTCGAGGGCCACACCGACGCCAAAGGCAAAAACGAATACAACCAAGAATTGTCCGCACGCCGCGCTTTGGCTGTTCAGGCTTATCTGATCGATCAAAACGTTGCCGCAGAACGCCTGCAGGCAGAAGGCAAAGGCGCCAGCGAACTGCTTGTGCCCGAGAAGCCACTGGCCAGCGAAAACCGTCGCGTTCGGATCACGCTGCTCCCATGAGCCTGCACGCCCCGCTGTTCAGGTCTTTATTGATAGGCATTGGGTTTTGTGCGGGTACGCACCATGCTTTGGCTTTTGAGCTGGTCTCAGCCCAAGAAATGCGCGCCTCCATGTCTGCTCCGCCCGCATTGACCGCCAAATCATTCCCCGTTGCAGGGGCACCCCACATCGAAATCGTGCATCCTCGCCTCGATATGGCGATTGCCTCGCCAACTGCCATCCAATTGTTGTTTGTACCTACAGGGTCCAGCACGGTCCGTCCTGAAACATTCAAGGTCTTTTATGGTCGTTTGCGCATCGACATCACGCAGCGCCTGATGAATGCGGCCAAAGTCACCCCCGAAGGCATCAGCGTCAAAGAAGCCAGTCTGCCCAAGGGCAGTCACCGCCTGCTCTTAAGCATTGAGGACATTCAGGGTCGCCAAGGCTTCAAGACCTTGGATCTAGAGATCCATTGACATTCACGCTGGGCTAATTGCCTTGATGCATTCTGCACACCGTCCATTTTGAACACCCCCGAATTCCGCGAGCGCCTTGCACTCTGGCTCCTTTGGATCACCCCTGCGCTTTGGTCCGTCAATTACATCGTGGCACGTACCGCACCCCGTGTGGTTGAGCCGCATATGTTGGCGCTGGGTCGATGGGCTCTGGCTGGCTGCATCTTGACTTGGGTCGTTCGCAAAGAGTTATGGCATCAGCGCCAATATCTGCGCGAGACGGCTTGGCAATACTTAATCTTGGGCGCATTGGGCATGCTGGTTTGTGGTGCCTGGGTGTACCAAGGTGCACAGACCACCACTGCCATGAACATTGCGTTGATTTACGCGGCATCGCCTGTGTTGATCGCACTCGGTGCCGTGCTCTGGCTGGGTGAGCGTTTTTCCGGACGTCAGACCTTGGGTGTATTGATCGCCTTGTCGGGCGTGTTCCATGTGGTGGTCAAGGGGCAGTGGGGCTCACTGAGCCAGGTGCAATGGGTCGCTGGCGACGGCTGGATTGTGCTGGCGATGATCTCCTGGGCCGGCTACGCTTTGCTGCAAAAGAAGTGGACCAGCCCCTTGAGCGCCACCGCTCGCCTGGCGGCCATCTGCATGGGCGGTGTGCTGGTGCTCTTGCCATTTGCAGCATGGGAATACGTGCAAGCCGACACCCCACCGTGGAGCCTGCAAGCCACTTGGCTGGTGGTCAGTGCAGGTTTGGTGCCCGGCATTGGGGCCTATTGGGCTTATGGTTTTTGCCAAAAGATGCTGGGAGCCAGCCGCGTAGCGGCCAGCCTTTACATGGGACCGCTGTACGGCGGTTTAACCGCTTGGCTGGTCTTGGGTGAGTCCCTCGGCTGGCACCATGTGATGGGTGCCCTGTTGATTCTTCCCGGGATTTACTTGGCTTCGCGCCGCACCGCTTTTGCCACTAACGCCGATTGATCCGCGTGGATTCCCGCACAATTAATTCTGCGGCTACAAGCCTGGATGGCGGGTTCTTCTTATTCAAAATTTCGATCATCGCTTGGGCAGCGGAGACACCGATTTCATAGACCGACTGACGAACCGACGTCAAAGGTGGCAGTGTGAACGCCGAATGAGGAAGATCATCAAATCCAATCAGCGATATGTCTTCAGGAACACGCAATCCTGCGCGGTGCAAAGCCAATCGGGCACCATAGGCCATTTGGTCATTCGCCGCCAACACAGCCGTGAACTGCACACGCGCGTCCAGCAAACTGTTCATGGCACGAAAACCACCGGCCTCTTGGAAGTCGCCCATGACGGTCAATTCGGCGTCCAATGACATGCCTTTTTTGGCGACTTCATCTTTGTACCCTTGCAAACGCTCCGTGGCATCGGGGTGATCCAAAGGCCCTGAAATAAAAGCAACACGGCTGTGGCCCAGTGCGTGCAGGTGACGAACGGCCAAGCTCGCGCCTTCAGAATTGTCAAAGTCAATGCTGAACAAACCGTCTGCACTTAAGCGGCGACCTGTGACCACCACTGGGATTTTGGCCGCCATATCGACCAACGTGTTGTCAGCCAACTTGCCTGTCAAAACAATGATGCCGTCCACCTTGCGTTCTTGCAGCATGACCAAACGATTTTTCTCTTCGAACTCATTCCAATGACCACTGACAAACAAGGGCACGTAATTGGCTTTATGCAGTTCATCCTCGATCCCGCGCAGTGCTTCACCGTAGTAAGGGCTGTCGATGAACTGGGTCAGCACACCAATGCTCATTGTTCTGCCGCCTGCCAAACTGCGGGCAGCCGGATCGGGTCGAAAACCCAATTCTTCAATCACGGCTTTCACCAAGGCTTGTTTTTCTTCGCTGACTTGCGCCGTTCCATTGAGGATGCGCGAGACGGTGCTGGGAGAAACACCTGCTTGCTGAGCTACCATGGTCAAGGTGGCCCGGGATTTGACAGCAGGCGATCGCGATGTGGCTGACTGTGGTGCCACACGTTTGACTGGAATGCTCATTCGCTTCTGATTCTCTTGTTCATTGAAATCAGATTATGGGGGACTAAGGGTTTTGCCAAACTTTGATGTAATCCACCTGCATCGTCATGGCAGGCAAGTCGTTCACATTCACCGTCCCGCCCAAATTTCCGCCTACTGCCACATTCAGCAGCAAATGAGCAGGTTGGTCAAATGGCCAATTGTTGACGGTAGCGTTACTTGGTTTTTTGTATGAAAACGTCGGTACATCGTCTACGCCGATGAGAATTTCATTGGCTGTCCAGTGCAGTTGAAAACGATGAAATTCGCTGCACATATTGTCAACATTGCGCTTGGCAAAAAGTGCCGTGCTGCCATAGCTCTCAGGCGTATGCACTGCAGATTGAACCTGATTGGGTTGGGCAGAGAAATAGCGGCCAAACCACTCCATGATGTCGATTTCACCTCGAGCAGGCCAATCACCATTTCGGCCCATCATCCAGATCGCGGGCCATGCACCGGCCACGCATGGCACCTTGGCCCTGATTTCATAAAACCCATAGGGTGTGGAATTCAAAGCGTTGTAATACGCCACTGTATCTGTTTTGATGCGTGCAGATGTTGCCAACAAACCCAGCCCTGAGGGGGCGCTTTGCGGCACGCCCGCAACAGGCTGTATGGTCAGGTAGCCATTATTGACATAGACATTAGCGGGGTCGTTGGTGTAATACTGCTTTTCACTGTTGCCCCAAACCGTTCCACCCAATAAAGTTGAACCCAAGTCATACGCCCACGCCGATCCGGGCGCACCCGCCGTCGTGAATTCGTCGGACCACTTCAAGACATAACTTACGGGTTTTGACAATGTCAAGGCTGCTGTTGAGCCTGCGTCGCCACCGCTGCCACCGCCACACGCCGCCAAAGCGGCTATGAAACCCGTCAAGCAAAGACTTTTCCCCACTTTAGAAGGTGTAGACAAGGCCTGCTCCCATCCAATTGCCAGACTTGGCCACACGCGAATCGACTCCGGTGAACGATGCATGACCTGGCATGCTCAATGGGGCCAGGCCTTTCTTGCCAAAGTTGACCATGCCGGCAAAGCCGTAGACCGAGAAGCCCGGTTGGATTTCATAACCCACACCAACCGTGTTGAGCAGCATGGTGTTGGATTGACCACGTTCTACCGGGTTTTTGGTATTGGCTTTTCCAAGATACACCATGCCTGTATTGACATTCCATTTAGGAGCAAATCTGTAAACCGCACCAAGGCTGAAGTCTGTGGAGCTGGCACTGTACGCTTTGTTGGCTGCAGCATCTACGCCATCGACGTTGAACATGCTGTTCCACAAGGCATTTGGGGCCACGTAACCAGTCACCACTGCTTTGTTACCACTCCAACGGTTGTGACGAACACCCGCATAAAGATCCGTCTTCGCGTTCAGTTGGTACCGCGCCATCAACATCACGATGGATTGCTGGTTGCCATCAACGATGTTGCCCTCGTAAGGTTCAGATGTGGTCACACCAATGAACGGACCATGTCCCCAAGCCATGGCTTGCCCGTTTTTAGCAGTCTGCGCCACGGCATCCACCATCCACGGACCTTTGACATACTTGGCATGAAGTTCAAACAATGTGGGCTGACGAACCTTGGCTTTGGAGCTGCCTGCATCGTAGGTTGCTTCCAGGTACAAATCACCGCCCGCTACATCCAACAAGGGTGATCCGTAGCGTGCAGCCCGTGTCAACAAACCATAACCGGCACCACTAGAGGCCCAGGCATCTGCAATGCCAAGATTTGTTCCATAGGGATAGTCGGCCAAACTCCAGCTTCGGCTTGGAAACGCACCCAACTGCACCAGACCATAGTCTTCATGCAGCAGGGTGGCGTTTTTCTCGTACTCAACACCCGCAATGTCCTGCTTGCCATCACGCCAGCGCTGGCTCAACAAGCCTTTGACCTTGAACCCGCCACCCAAATCAAACTCCTTGGTCCCGATGTAAGGCTGGAACAAAGTCAGATGACTGCCTGAAGTGCCATAGGGCACGCCTTGGGCCAAGGCATCGGCCCAAGGTCTGTGCCTGTCTTCGTTGGCATTGAGCTGGCAATTGCTGCATTGATTAGATGCAGTCGAAGCTTCTGCCTTTACAAAACCTGTGAGAGTAAATGGTCCAAAATCAATCGCTGATGCACAAAATGGCAGCATTGATGCAATTAAAATAGCTTGTTTTTTCATTGTATTTACTCAATTTTGGATCGAAGTTTATTTACTCTCTGAGACAATTACAGCGAGAATGCCACCAGCCCAACTTTTGGCAAGACCAAATTATTGGCTGTGGATGCAGCATTGGTGTCATTTACTGCAAGAACCTTCACGGTAACTGCCTTAAGGTCTGCTTTTAATGCGGCCAATGTTCCTGTACAGGAACCGAATGATGTCAGTGGCAAAGAATAAACACGCAAGTTATTTGCTGTGCCTGTTGTATTCAATGTCACATTCATTGAGCACGTATTTGCATAGGAGTAGGATTGGGCGTTATAAGCCCCACCTGAGATTTCGACTGTGAAAACGGTCGCTGTATTGCTGTTGGCACCGATATCTACACCATTTCCCATTTGAATTTTCAGTTTTGCAGACTGGGAAATATCCATTCCTTGATTTAAAGGAGTCTGAATTTTGGTGTAAATGTAATCTGTTGGAGCAAGCGCAGCAGTGTGATTGAACTGAATTCCAATCGACTGATGATAATCAATATCATTCTGTCCAAATATCCCATATCCCCCGTAAGCATAATTGCCGCCGGAGCCCATGAAGACATCTCCGCCCTCGGCTGTACTCCACTTCAAGTCCCCAGATGCTGATGCATGAGGTGTGTATGTTGAAGCCAGCAAAACGTATGGCGATGCCACCGCTTGTGCCACGGTGCTCGTGATACCGCCACCCCCGCAAGCCACCAATGTACCTACGATGCCCAGAATGCCCATGCTGAACGATTTGCCGATGTAACCAAGACGAAGATTTGCCATTTCAGTCTCCAGATAAAAATTGATGAACTTTGAAAGCGCTTTCTGAAAACGCTTTCACACCTAGATTAAAAAACTCTCCCAACTTCCAAGCAACTGGCGTTTACCCTCGGTTTGACGAAAAAATTACCGTTGGACCGTCAACTTTCCAGGCAAGGCCTGCAAGGTGACGCCGTCACTGAACCGGACAGTGCGGGTTTGAGCTTGTGGGTTGAAAACCATGTACGTATTGCCCTTGTTGGCATGTTTGAAAACCGCAAAAAAATGCGTATCTGCGGTCACTCCGAGATCCGGCACTCCCGCCCCCTCCAAAAATGCGAGCCAATGCTGCGCATGGGTCCGCGTATCGCCCAATTCCACCGAGCCCCACTCATCCCAACGGGCACGGCCCTTGGCCGGGTCGACCAAAGCCACATATTTGGCAAACAGGTCTTGCCAAATGTCATGAGGCTTGGCGCGTTTGCCTCGACCCTCGTAAATCTTGATCTCTTTGTCCAGCGCAGCCATGTTTTTATGAACGAAGGCTGGGCTTTCGGCCAGGTAAGTCGAACTCGCACTCAGAGGCAGCAGGTTAATGCCGTGGATTTGACGCGGTTCGTCAATCCACCAAGTGTTGTGCGCGAGCTTGCCGCCAAACAACATGCTCACTTCAACGTTTTGGTACTCCTTGGGCAAAGTCAAACCATGAATATCAAACCAATAGTGGTTGATAGCTTGAATTTCGGTAGCGTAGAGGTATGTGCCCAACTCCACCAATTCAGGCTTGCCCTGCAAGGCGCCCCAAACCATCAAACCAGCCCATGCGTTGATGGCCTCTGATGACGATTCTTGGTTATTACCGTCAGGCGACATCGCCACCCCTGAGGCCCAAGAATGCCCTTCATAAGGATCAAAGTTTCGCAAGTAGGGGAAGTCTTTGCGCCCACGTTCTGCAGTCGCAATGTCGGCCACAAGCAAATCAATCATGCCGCCCCAGCGCTCTGGTTTGATCCATTCGGGATCACGCAAACCGATGTCTGCTGCAGCTCGAATCCAGTAACCATAGTGAAAGTGGTGGTCATTCATGTCCTTGACCGCGTCGTATTCCTCTGGATAACTGACCACAGTTCCCAATGTGGGGCTGTAATGAAAGTAAGTGCGCGTGCTTTGTCCAGACAACCACTGTTCAAATCTTCCTTTGACCAATGCCATCAATTCGTCACGTGTTTTGACGTCACCCTGCGCGTCAGCCACCGTCATCAATTGACTGATGCGCTGAAGGCCTTTGCCTTGCCAGTAAGGTCCCTGACCGATTTCGAGCATCATCCGACGCGCACGTTTGGTCTCTTTGGACAAGTTGCTCAAAATCGCTTTGCTTTGAGCCTCCTCTTGCACGCCGGGCCAATAGGGCACAAAGCCGGTATGACGGTATCGGGTTTCAAAACTGTCACTGGCGAAAAAGCGAATGTCACCTCGAATGCTGCCCAAGTTGCCCAGTGATTTCTCTGGCAACCTGTCGTTTTGGTACCAATGGTGAGGATAAAGCCCGACGACACCCTTGCCCTGAGGGCCTTCGAAGGTTCGGGTCTTGAGCTTGAAACTGGTGATCACCTCGCTCTTTTGCCGATCAACACGGTAGTCAACACGCGTGTCCACAATGTGGGCGTAGGCTTGAGCCAAGAACTCACGGACAGTGCCCTCTTGGTTGTTGGGAAGAATGGCCAATGACACATACCGACGATCTGTCGGCAATTGCAACTGCCAGGATTGCCCTTTCTGAGTCCATTGAGCACCAGTGGGCGCAAATGCGGCATACGTCTTGGCATCATCACTGATCAACAAGACGCGCGCATCCACAGCCCAAATCCGACCGGAGAAGGTGCTGGCCAAATCAAAAGCCAAGTCCCCTTGTGTGAGTTGCGCATAAACAAATGGACTGCCGTGCGCCACTGTGGTCAACAGCGTGTTTTTTTCACCTTCAAAAGCAATGTCAACAGCCCAATCGGAATGTCCAGCCAGCAACGCAGCCTTCGGCTCGAAGGCCATAGGACGAAGGGTCACGTCTGCCTTATGGGCATAAACGATTTCCACATCCTTTCGATCAGTGGGCACTACTGTCTTTTGGGGGAATCCCACTTCAAGACCCAGCGGGCTGGCCTTGGCTGTTAAAGGTATCGCATGCAAGACTTCGGACCAGCGGGTAAACATCACGGACGAATACCACTGGTTGGTCGGAGCAGCACGCTCCAACATGGCTGGCGTTCGAAACGGCGCCGCGGGAACGGCGTTGTCTGCTGCACTGACATTCGATCGCCATGCGCCTGAACCACGTTGAACAACATCCGCTGCGTGACTGCCAAGGCTCACACCCAAAATCAACACAGCTGTTAAACGTTGAAATACATACATGTTTTTGTTCCTTTGAATCAAGAGACCCGATGACCATCTTGATGAAATATCAGCGTTCGAGACCCGTCTGGAATCAAACCGACTTTGCGTCCAACTTGCATCTCAAAGGCTTCAGGCTGAACCTTGATTCGAACAAGATCAGACAATCCCGCCACCCTCGCATAAACCACCATCACGTCACCCAAGTTTTCGAAAAACTCGATGACAGCTGGCAGGCCCTGACCCTCTGACACCAACTGGATGAATTCAGGCCGAACACCCAGATATGCTCCGCCAGCCTTTGCATCTGGAGAGAGCCCCCCATTGGTTTGGTTGAATCTCAATTTCTGTTCACCCACCATGGGTTCTTGAGCAACAGGGTCCCACTGATAAGGGAAGATATTGATCTTGGGTGACCCCAAAAATTCCGCAACAAATCTGTTGCGGGGCTGCCGGTACAAGTCCATCGGTGCCCCCACCTGCTCAATCCGGCCTTGGTTGAACACCGCAATTCGATTACCCAGCGTCATGGCCTCGGTCTGGTCATGTGTGACGTAGATCATGGTGGTTTTCAGATCGGCGTGCAGTTTGGCCAATTCAATGCGCATTTGCACTCGCAGCGAAGCATCCAGGTTAGACAAGGGCTCGTCAAACAAAAACACTTTGGGGCGGCGCACGATGGCGCGACCAATGGCCACGCGCTGGCGTTGTCCTCCTGACAATTGTTTGGGGTACCGCTTGAGCAAAGGGGTCAGTTGCAAGCGCTCTGCCGTGTCCTGCACCAGCTTGGCTGTTTCGACTTTGGAGGTGCCCGACATGCGCAAACCAAAGCCCATGTTTTCTTCCACGGTCATGTGCGGGTACAGCGCATAACTTTGGAAAACCATGGCAGCACCGCGCTCAGAAGGACCTTTGGCACTGACGCATTCGCCGCCGATGTGGATGCTGCCGTCTGTCATGGATTCAAGCCCGGCAATCATGCGCAACATGGTGGATTTGCCGCAACCCGAAGGGCCTACAAACACCATGAATTCGCCATCGTGGACCTCCAGATCCAAGCCGGGAATGACCACTGTTTCACCAAATTTCTTGGTGACGCCTTTGAGTTGGATCGATGCCACTTTATTTCCCGCTTAAAAAGTTTTGGTACCACATGGCGCTGTTTTTGAAGGTCCGCTTTTGTGTCGTGAAATCAACATGTACCAAGCCAAAGCGCTTCGCGTATCCGCTGGCCCATTCGAAGTTATCCATCAAGCTCCACGCAAAGTAAGCGCCCACAGGGACGCCCTGTTTAATGGCGTCGTGTGTGGCCGCAATGTGGTCGCGGATGTAAGCCAATCGCTGCGGGTCATCCACCACGCCGTTGACCATTTGGTCTTTGAAAGCCGCCCCGTTTTCTGTCACCCACAGGCGTTTCGGTTGGTAATCTTTGTGCAAACGGCACAACAATTCGGTCAGTCCTTGTGGGTAAACCTCCCAGCCCATGTCGGTGACGGTGTTGCCCGTGCTGGCTACATCCCAAGGGTTGCCGCATGAAGAAAAATTGCGGGTGTAATAGTTCACGCCCAAAAAATCGTTGCTTTGTGCAATGGTTGCCAAATCACCCGGCTGCACCTGCGGTGCGTCGGCGCCCAAATGCACGATCACGTCTTGTGGATAGACGCCTTTGTACAAAGCATCCATGTACAAGCGCAAGATCAACCCATCGTCCAATTTCGCCTTGGCCACGTCTTGAGGGTCATCACTGGCTGGGTAAATGGGTGACAGGTTCAACACGATGCCCATGGCTGTCGTGAGGCCCAATCCACGCATGGCTTGCAGGGCCATACCGTGGCTCAGCAGCAAATGGTGCACAGCTTGCATGGCTTGTGCTCTGGACTGGATGCCTGGCGCAAAAATACCTTGTTCATAACCCAAGATGGCAATGACCCAAGGCTCGTTGTGCGTGCAAATGCTGTGGACGCGATGACCAAATCTGCGTGCTACTTCGGTGGCATAGCGTGTGAAATGCTCACAGACTTCACGGTTGGCCCAACCACCTTGGTCTTGCAGCGACTGCGGCAAGTCCCAGTGGTTTAATGTCAAGTGCAATTCAATGCCTCGTTTTTCAAGCGCCGCAATCAACTGGTCATAAAAGACAAAGCCCGCTTCATTCCAAGCACCTTGGCCATCCGGCTGAACGCGCGGCCAGGAAATCGAAAATCGGTACGCATTGACGCCCAAGCGGCTGATCAATTCAACGTCTTCAGGCCACCGTGTGTAATGTTCGCAGGCCACATGCCCGTTGCTTGCGTCTGCAATTTTTCCTTCGATGTCGCAAAAAGTATCCCAGATGGACTTGCCTTTGCCATCACTGTCATGTGCACCTTCAATTTGAAATGAAGATGTGGCGACGCCCCACTTGAAGTCTTCGGGGAAATGGTCACGAGAAATGGTCATGGTGCTCATGTTCAGAGTCATTGGTTTAGCCCCGCACTGCGCCTGAAGTCAGGCCTTCGATCAATCGGCGAGAAGAAAAAATAAAAATGATCAGCAGTGGAATCACAGCAATGGCTGATCCGGCCATCAAGGCCCCCCACTCGGTATCAACCGGGCTTTGCACGCTGCGCAAAGCCAAAGGAAATGTGTACATCTCTGGTGAACGCAACACCACCAAAGGTCCGATAAAGTTGTTCCAAGAAGCAATGAACGCGATCAAGCCCAACGTGCCAAAGGCGGGTCCGAGCAAGGGCACGACCACACTCCAATAAATTCTGAATTCACCACAGTTGTCCATGCGAGCAGCTTCAATCAATTCCTTGGGAATGGCTGAAGTGATGTATTGGCGCATCATGAAAATGCCCATGGCTGGTGCTGCACCTGGCAAATAGAGTGCTCTGGGTTGGTCGATCCAGTTGAGCGCATCCATGATCAAGAAGGTGGGAATCATCCCCAAAAAAGAAGGCACCAACATCGTGCCCATGACCAGACCAAACAGCAGATTTTTGAAGCGAAATTCATACACTGCAAATGCATAACCCGCCATGGAGCAAAACAACAAAGTCAATGCTGTGCCCATCAAACCTACATACAAGGACCATCCCAGGTTTTTCCAAAATGGAATTTTGGCCATCAAGATCTTCATGTTTTCGAAGAAGTGATCACCAAAGAACAGTGGCGGTGGAACACTGAATATCTCTGCCCTCGGTTGTGTGGCAAATACAAACATGAAATAGAAAGGGCCCAGCATCAACAAGGCGCCCAACACGATGAAGATCCACCCCGTCACACCCAAGGTGGATTTGGTTTCTGACATGCCCTGGCTCATGCTTGACCTTCTTTGCTTTTGAATGCTTTGTTCGTGGCCCATGTCATGGCCAAAATGATGACGAACAGCATCCATGAAATGGCACTGGCCAAACCAAAATCATTGAAGTCAAAAGCGGTGCGGTACATGTACATGGCGGTGGTCATACCGGCATATTCCGGTCCACCTTTACCACCCGTCAAAATGAAAGGTTCCTCAAAAAGTTGTAATCCGCCAATCACTGTCAATGTGACCCCGAAGAACATCATGGGCTTGAGTTGAGGCACTGTGATGAACCAAAATTGCTGCCAACTTTTCGCGCCATCCATGCGCGCTGCTTCGTACAGATCACGCGGAATGCTTTGCATGGCGGCCACGTACAAGATGACGTTGAAGCCCAAGTACCGCCAAAACACGACGGCAGAGACCACCGGTTTAACAGCTTCAGGACTGCCCAGCCAATCGATGTTTTGCTCGGGCATCACTGCGCCAAGCCATGGCCACTTGGCCATCTCGGACAAGGCCGCATTGACCATGCCGTAGTCAGTAGAGAACAAAGTGCTGAACATGATGGCAATGGCCACCGTGGAGGTGATGTAGGGCAAGAAGTAAGCGCCCATGGCCGCATTGCGCCAACGACCCAGCTTTTCATTGATCAAGTAAGCCAACGGAATGGCGACCAGGTGTTGCGGCATGCCCGATGCCACAGCCATCCACAAAGTGTTGCTCAAGGAAGTCCAGACCAATGGATCTTCGATGGCGAACATCACATTTTCCAGACCCACGTATTTCATGGAGCCGAGTCCCTGCACCGGGTCCCACATGTGAAACATCAGCACAAATGAAAACACGATGGGAAACAAGCCGAATACCAAGAACAGCAGTAAAAATGGGCTGATCAGCACATACGGTGCCATCGCTGGGGTCAGCACGGGTTTCATCAACGGCTCGCTCGTCTTTGTACCAAACGGTGTGCGTCTTTGAGCGCCTGTTCAATGGGCTTGTTCTTTGTCAGCACCAAATCCAACTCCGCGTTGACAATCTCTTCGGCCACACTGTCGTTTTTAAAAACCATGGTCGGTTTGATTTGGGCTGCCGTGTTTTTCCATTCAACCCTTGCTTTTTGTCCACCCAAAAAGGCCACCGGTTGTTGAAAGAATTCACCCGTTTGTGCTTCGATCAAAGCAGGGAATGCGTTGAATTTTTCAAACGCCATTTGTTGCTGCTTGGTATTCAATGCCAAATGTTGAATCAGATCCCAAGCCAGCTCCTTGTTGACCGCTTTTTTAGGAATCGCATAAAAAGTTCCACCCCAAGATGTCGCGACGCGTTCTGGCAAGACTGTTGAGCGCCACAGCCCACTGGTGTTAGGGGCCAACCAATTTTGCAAATGACCACCCAACCAGGCACCCATCATCTGCACAGACACTGTTCCTCGTTTGAGCGACTCACCCCATTCGTTCGACCATGCGTTGATTTTGGCGTCCAGTCCTTGTGTTCTGATTTGCTGAGCAATTTCAAAGCCGCGTTTGAATCTGGGTGATGTGTCAATCACCGATTTGCCCTGATCATCAAAATAAACGCCATGGCCCGGGGGGATACCTGTTCTGATCACGATGTCTTTCACATCACGTGCATGCGCTACCAAATAAGCACCACTGTCTTTTTTGATTTTCTGCCCGCTTTGGATGAAGCTGTCCCAAGACGCTGTAAGGTCTGACTCTTTGACTTTGGCTTTGCTGAGCAAGTCATGCCTGTAGAACATGGCCCCTGGACCGATGTCAGTAGGTACAGCCACTTGACCATGGCTGGCAGTGCGCCCTTGTGCCACGGCATAAGGCACCAGTTTTGATGCATGCTGACCCCATTGGTAAGGTGCCTTGTCAAGGTCCTCAAGTCCACCGCTTTGTGCAAAACGGCCCAAATAGCCATATTCAATCGTCATGACATCTGGCAGGCCTGTCGAAGTGGCCAGTGCCGTCGTCATTGCTGTGTGGTGGTCGGCATATTCACGCCCCACCACTTTGACTTGCACATTGGGGTTTTTCTTTTCCCAGGTTTGCAAAGATGCTTTGACGATTTCATCGACCGCAGGAAAGGCGGCTACGGTGATCGTTGTCTTTTGCGCCATCGCCATGTTCAATGCCAAAGCGGTCAACAAGAAAGACACGGGTTTTTTCATGAAATCACCTTTTTTTGAAAGCGCTTTCATTTTTCAACAGCCCAACGGCCATGTCAAGGCACTCAAGGGTTTTCCCCGTGTCATCCACATGGAACGCATTGACAACATGGATTGGCACTGTCAGGTACATTTCGCAACGTCTCACATGCGCCATCGCTTGTCATGGCCCATCCCGAGGTCAACACCCTCGGATGGACACCTTGCAGATCCTGCCGGAGGTATGCAAGCTTCGCACGCCATCAACTCGGCTGTTCATCCCTCATCTAGAGGCCAGAATGCAAAAAGCCTCCCGGAGGAGGCCTGATGGTTCGAGGGCAGCGCCCCCCAGAATACGTCAAAATCAGATGTAGTACAGCCGGTTTTGCACCATGCGCGCCGTGCGACGGGTCATCAATGTGGTGATGTCCTTGGCCGGTGCGCTGTCATCATCGACGCGGTCCATCGCGGTTTGCAAATCGGTCATCAAACGGGTATCGGTCTGGGCCATGGCCCACAAACGCTCATCGGCACGGCGACGCGCCACATGAGCAGACCACGCGTCCAAACCAGCCATCAGGTTTTGAGCCAATGCACGAGTGACCCCGCGCAACACCCCAATGGCGACAGCCGCCACAGCCCACAGGGCCAGCCATGCAGCCAACATATGGGATTCGGCCCAGCTGTCGATCATTTGATCAGCCATGACCACGAGGGCAGCTACGCCTGCAGCCAACATGAGGGTGGCCAAGGCTTTGGTGGAGGTAGCAGGTGCTGCTGCAGCTGTTTCGGTGGGCATTTGCCCCAGAATGGATTTGGTAGCGGTGTTCATTTTGTGTTCCCTTGGTTTGATTTTGTTTTATTTGGCATCAAAATTGTCAAAATCATTTTCGAATCATAGGGTTTTCACTGATGTCATTCAACTTTATATTCATGATGTGTATCATTCACAATGGTGATATATATTGGGTGTCTGAATGAATTCCTCCATCCCTGCCTCTTTTCGCACGCTCGATCTGAATTTGCTGCGGGTTTTTGACGAAGTCATGGCCGAACGCAGCCTGACCCGCGCTGCACACAACCTGTCACTGACCCAACCCGCGGTGAGCAACGCTTTGCGTCGCTTGCGTGATGCACTGGACGATGAGCTGGTGCGTCGCCAAGGGCACGGCATCGAGCCGACACCACGCGCACTGGCTTTGTGGCCCAGCGTGCGGGAAGCGCTGCGCCAATTGCAAGAGGCCATCGTGCCCAGCCCATTTGTGGCGCAAGAGGCCAGCAGCACCTTCGTGTTGGCCATGGCCGATGCCACGGCGGCCGAACTGATGGGTGGACTCGCAAGGCAATTGCAAAGCGAAGCGCCTGGCGTGTCACTGCGTGTGGTGCCGCTGACCACACGCGACCCACGCAAGCTGTTGAGTGACGGAGCGGCCGACATGGCACTGGGTTACTTTCCAGCGGTGTTGACCGATCTGACAGGGCGCGCCCAAGCAGGCGAAGCGGTGGCTTTCGAGCACCAACGCCTCTATGCAGGTGAATATGTCTGCGTGATGCGTCGCGGCCACCCTTTGGCCAAACAACCCATGACACTGGACACTTACTGCGCCGCCCGGCATCTGCTGGTGAGTTTTTCCGGTCGGCCTTACGGTTTTGTCGATGAAGCACTCTCTTCGATCGGCAGAAAGCGGCGCATTGTGCTCACGGTGAACCAGTTCTTTACCGCCGGACAGGTGGTGGTCAACTCCGACCTGCTCACTGTGCTGCCACGCCACTTCGTGCCCACAACGGGCATGACCGACCAATTGGTGCTGCGCGATTTGCCGCTGGATGTGCCGCCAGTGCATGTCGAAGCCCTCTGGCATAGGCGACGGCAACACGACAGCGCACACCAATGGCTGCGCCAACAGTTATTGCAAGTGGCCCAAGCCGCTTTTGCCAATGGAGGCAGCGCATGAAAATCCAATTGCTCTCGGACCTGCACCTGGAAGCCAACCCCACATTTGTCCCCGTGCCCGCGCCCGATGCGGATGTGCTGGTCTTGGCGGGCGACATCGGCTCTTACCAAACCCATTCGGCCCTCACCGCCGCAGGCGATACCGACTTTGGTCTGAAACGCTTTTCACCGCGACACGGTTGGCCCACACCCGTGCTGTTTGTACCCGGCAACCACGAGTACGACGGTATGGACTTTGACCAAGCCCATGCACGGCTGAAAGACAGCTGTGATCGGCTGGGCATCACCTGGCTGGAGCGCGAGGTGGTGACGCTGGGCAGCGTGCGCTTTATGGGCACCACCTTGTGGGCGGACTTTGACGCGCTCGGTCCGCTGGCGGGCCAGACTTTGCCGGACCCGGCATCGACGCAATTTCCGGCTCACTTCAACCACCCCAACAGCCAATACACCCGCCAACTCAAGGCGCGCGACAAAGCGTTTCGCGCCGCCAACTATTACCTTCGCAAAGCAGGCAGCACACGGGCGGGCGAGCCTTGGCTGGCAGAGCCCATGCGTGCGCAAGCCTTGTTGTGCCAAGACTGGTTGAGCCAAGCACTCAGCGTGCCCTTTGATGGCGCGACCGTGGTCGTGACGCACTTTGCGCCCAGTCTGCGCAGCGCTGACCCCCGTTATGGCCAAGTGCCGGGCACCGCCGGGTTTTGCAATGCACTGGATCACTTGTTGCCGCAAGCGCAACTTTGGTTGCACGGCCATTTGCATTGCCCGAGCGACTACACCCACAGCGGCTGCCGTGTGGTGGCCAACCCGCTGGGCTACGCCCACAAAGGCGAGCAACACCAGTTCAATGCCCAACGCGTACTGCAGCTACAGCGCTGAAATCGCACAACAAGTTCTGCGAACATTCCCGCGATTTCATGACCTGAGTCAAGAACGCCGCTGAGGAGTTGACTACATTGAAGACTTGTTTGATCTTCTCTAGGAGCACACCATGAAAATCTTGTTGGCTGTTGATGGCAGTGAGTACACCAAAAAAATGCTGGCCTACCTCAGCACTCATGACGAGCTGTTCAGTGCCAGCAACAGCTATACCTTGCTCACGGTACAACCCCAACTGCCAGCCCGAGCCCGCAGCGTGGTGGGCAAGGAAGCTGTTGAGGCTTTTCAGCGGGAAGAGTCTGAGAAAGTGCTGAGCCCGGTCACTAAATTCTTGGTCCGTCATGGCATCGATGCCAAGACCATCGCCAAGGTCGGCCACGCGGGGGAAATCATTTCCAAAACAGCCGACAGCGGCAAGTTCGATTTGGTGGTCATGGGCTCACATGGCCACGGCACCTTGGGCAATTTGGTCATGGGCTCGGTGGCCACCCAAGTGCTGGCGCACTGCAAAGTGCCCGTGCTGTTGGTTCGCTGAACACGTTGGCACTGTTTGTGGGCGACACCTCGCCCGCAAAGTCAGCGTGCGCTCAGACCGTCGAAACAGGTGCTCATCACCAAGTCGAGGATCTGTTCGTCGGTGTGCTGCTCACCCATTTTCAGGAACTCCAGGACCGGGTCACAGGCCCTGGCAAACAGGGTGTAGAGCACCGCAACGGGGGGTAATGTGGTGTTGATTTGCCCTTGCGCTTGGGCTTGCTCGATCCAGCCGCCCAAAGCATCGCTGACCTCCATCAAACCGTCCATGTAATCCTTGCTCGCCATCAAAGTGGCACGCAAACTGGAATTTTGGCTGGGCAAAGACGGCATCAAGCCCTGCAATTTCAAGGTCATGGTCCAGCGTGTCACGGACTTGAGTTTATCGATGGGTGACTGCTCAGCTGGTACGGCCTGGATGAAGTCTTGCGCCTTGCGCATGGCTGCCACCATCGCGGCACAAGCGAGCTCTTCTTTACTGGTGAAATGCTTGTAAAGACTGGCTTTGGCAATCCCCACTTCGGCGGCCACCTCGTCCACCGTCATCGCGTCAAAGCCCTTTTCAGCCAAAAAACGGTTCACCGACTGGATGATGGCCGTCTCTCGCGCCGCCAGCATCTGGATCTTGAAAGACTTCTTCGGTGGTTTAGGGGTGTCGGTGTTCATGGCCGAATTCTAGCCCCACGTATCAAAAAAAGACCGGCGGGTCACTCCCGATCCTCCATCATTCAATATTCACCCCTCTTTGTGTACGCCAGCCAAGCCTGAACGGATGGCCAGTTTCGCCTGCGCTTTGAACACACCCTCAGCCAAAGCCGGGTTGGAGGTTGTCCGGAATTCGGCGCTGATGCCCTCTGGCCTCACGTCCAGCAAGGTGTAGCCGCGCTCATCGGAGCGGGCATGCACGATGTCCGGATTGCTGTCACGGATTTGCGCCAACAACTTCTCTCCCAGACCCCGCGACGTGATGGAGGTGGTCACGATCTCGCTGGCCACCACAGGCGAACGCTCGTCATTGGCCTGCACACGCAACTGGGCTGCCACGTTCATGTGCACATCGCCCCCCAACATGACCACGTTGCTCAAGCCGGCGTCGGCCACGGTGGCCAGCAATCGGGCTCGGGCTTGTGGATAACCATCCCACCCATCGGTGAACGCACTGCGCCCCAGCGGCGTGTTGACGCCGCTCGAACTCATTTGCGTGGACTGGGCCACCAACTTCCAGCGCCGAGTGCTGCGGGTCAAGCCCTCGGTGAACCATTGCTCCTGAGCCATACCCAACATGCTGCGCGCAGGGTCGGCCAAGGCGTCGCACCCCACCACCACGCGACCACCGCCCCGGTTTGGGTCAGGGCAAGCCTGGTGGTTTCGGTATTGGCGGCAATCCAAGGTCCAGACATCGGCCAACTGTCCCCAGGCCAAGCGGTCATGGATGCGCATCTGGCTGGGTTGGGCCGGATCAGGTCCCAAGCGCACTGGCATGTGTTCAAAATAAGCCTGATAGGCGGCAGCGCGGCGGCGCAAAAACACCTTCGGATCACTGAAGTTGCGGTCCAGGTCATTGGCGTAGTCATTGACCACTTCATGGTCATCCCACGTCATCAGCCAGGTGTGTGCGGCATGGCAGGCGCGCAAATCGGCATCGGTTTTGTACTGCGCATGGCGGTCACGGTATTCGTCCAGCTGTTTGGGCACGCCCCCTTCGTGCTTACGCAACATGTACTGTGGGTTGGAGCTTTCATAGATGTAGTCGCCCACAAACAGCACCAGATCCAGATCACGCTGGGCCATTTCACGGTGCGCCGAAAAATAGCCTTGCTCGTAATGTTGGCAAGACGCCAAGGCGATGCGCAAGCGGTCCACTGCATCATTCGCAGCCGGGCTGGTACGGGCGCGCCCCACCGGGCTGATGGCACTGCCGCACACAAAACGGTACCAATAAGGTCGCCCCGCTTGCAAACCACTGGCCACCACATGCACGCTGTGGGCACGCGCTGCATCGGTCTGAACACGCCACTGGCGCACGGGTTGGCGCAAAGCGGCATCGGCAAAGACCTCACACACCACGGAAATGCTTTGCGAGTTGAGCGCCGCATCCGCCTCAGTGATGCGCAAGCGCGTCCACAACACGACACTGCCCGGTTGAGGCTGACCACTGGCCACCCCCAAGCTGAAGGGATCGGCCTGCCACCGTGGCCCTTGGGCTGCCCCGGCGGCACTGCTCAGACTTTGAGCCCGTGCAGCGGGCGTGAGCCAAGGCGATAGCGCCAAGGCCAAAGCCATGCGATTCCAGTCACGCCGGTCCACATTCGTGCGCGATGAAATACCCATCAAGGGCTCAGGCGTTTGGGTTGATTTCATCAATGTTCCTTGCACAGCGGGGAGGATGACGGGGATGTTACCTGCCGCAAGACCGGGGACCACAGGCGACACGGCCAACGACTGGGGCACGGCACAATGCAGGCCATGAATTCGCGCAAAGATCATCTGGACGGACTGGCCATCGGCACCTTGCTGGCCTGCTGCATGTTTTGGGGCCTGCAACAGGTGCTCGTCAAATCCATCATGGGCGAAGTGGCCCCGCTGTTTCAAGCCAGCCTGCGCTGTTTGGGCGCTTGTATGCTGCTGCTGGTGTGGTGCCGCGTGCGCGGCGTGCGCCTGTTCGAGCGCGATGGCAGCTTCTGGCCCGGCCTGCTGGCAGGCGGGTTGTTTGCGGCAGAGTTCGCCTGCATTTACCTGGGCTTGCGTTACACCTCGGCCTCACGCCTGACGGTGTTCCTCTACACCTCGCCCTTTTGGGTGGCGGCGTTGGTGCCGCTGTTCGTCAAGTCGGAGCGGCTGCGGCCCATGCAATGGCTGGGCATGGCTTGCGCCTTTGTAGCCGTGGTCTTTGCCATGCGCGAAGGCCTGAATGCGGGCAACGCCGATGGCAGCGCCTTCGGTGACCTGCTGGGCTTGGCCGCCGGGGCCCTGTGGGGTCTGACCACCGTGACCATCCGGGCCAAAAACCTGACCCGCATCGCCCCCGAAAAACTCTTGCTCTACCAAATTGCCATCACCGCCCTGGCCGTGCCCTGGCTTTCGTTGGCGCTGGGCGAAACCTGGTCCTTTGACTGGAGTGCGCTGGCTTGGGGCTCGATGCTGGCACAAACCGTGATCGGCGCTTTCGCCAGCTACCTGGCCTGGATGTGGATGCTCGGCCGCTACCCGGCCACCAAAATTTCAGTGTTCGTCTTCTTGACGCCACTGTTTGCCCTTCTGTTTGGCACCTTGCTGCTCAACGAAGCCGCCACACCCACGCTGCTGATGGCGCTTGGGCTGGTGGCGGTGGGCATTGTGCTGGTCAACCGCAAACCCTCATGAAAAACCCCATGACTTACCAAGCCCTGCAAATCCAAAAAGACGACTCTGGTTACCACTGCTCCCTGCAAACGCTGGATGACAGCGCCTTGCCCGAAGGCGACGTGACCGTACAAGTGGACTACTCCACCCTCAACTACAAAGACGGTCTGGCCATCACCGGCAAAAGCCCGGTGGTGCGCAAGTTTCCGCTCACGCCCGGCATCGACTTGTCGGGCACCGTGACCGAGAGCCAGCACCCACTCTTCAAGGCGGGCGACCAAGTCGTTTTGAACGGCTGGGGCGTGGGCGAGAGCCACAGCGGCGGTTTGGCGCAAAAGGCCCGCCTCAAGGGCGACTGGTTGGTCAAGCTGCCTACCGCCTTCACGCCGCGCCAGGCCATGGCCATTGGCACTGCGGGCTACACCGCCATGCTGTGTGTGATGGCGCTTGAAAAGCACGGCGTCACACCCGACAAGGGCGACATTTTGGTCACGGGCGCAGGCGGCGGCGTGGGCAGCGTGGCGATCGCCTTGCTGGCCAAGCTGGGCTACCGCGTGGTGGCCAGCACGGGCCGCCCGCAAGAGGCCGACTACCTGCGCCAGCTGGGCGCGGCCGACATCATGGACCGGGCCGAACTGTCCGCCCCCGGCAAACCACTGGCCAAAGAACGCTGGGCCGGCGTGGTGGACACCGTGGGCAGCCACACCCTGGCCAACGCCTGCGCCAGCACGAAATACGGCGGCGTGGTCACAGCCTGCGGTCTGGCACAAGGCATGGACTTTCCATCGAGCGTGGCGCCGTTCATCTTGCGCGGCGTGACGCTGGCGGGCATCGACAGTGTGATGGCCCCGCGTGCCGTGCGCGAAGCTGCGTGGGCGCGACTGGCCCAAGACCTGGACGCCGCACAACTGGAGCACATCACCCGCGAAGTGGGCTTGGCCGAGGCCATCGGTTTGGGCGCCGAGATCCTGGCGGGCCAAGTGCGCGGCCGGGTGGTGGTCAATGTCAACGCCTGACGACACGGGAGCACTGCTTGCTGTTTTGTCGAGGATGTCGTCTGGCGTTTCAAACCGCTGTCCTTCAAATTTTCATCCAGAGTTGATACATGCACATTGGCATGATCGTTGGCATTGGCCCCGCCGCCACGGACTATTACTACCGGCAACTGATCGCGACCATGGCCCACGCGGGTGTGGACCTGCAACTCACAATGGCCCATGCCGACACGCCCACACTGCTGCACCATCAGGCTGAGAACAACCAGTCTGCGCAAGTGGCTGTCTACATGGAACTGGCCAATCGCTTAAAGCGGTGCGGTGTTGAGATGCTGGCGGTGACCTCCATCGCCGGACATTTTTGCATTGAGGCTTTCAAAAGAGTCTCTCCGATCCCGGTCATCGATTTGCTGGAAACCGTCAAGGTCGAAGTGAACCGTCGTGGTTTGAAAAAAGTAGGTTTGCTGGGTACCCGCGTGGTCATGGCGTCGCAGTTTTACGGTGTGCTCGACGGCGTGCAAGTGGTTCCACCGACTGCCATGCTGCAAGAGGTGCACGACGCCTACGTGTCCATGGCCAGCCAGGGCATGGCGACAGAGCAGCATCGAGCGGTCTTTCTGGAAGCAGCCAACAACTTGATCCGCGAAGAAGGTTGTGAGTCCATCCTGTTAGCGGGCACCGATCTGGCCTTGGTCTTCCACAAAAATTCAGACCCGGGTTTCCCGTTGTTGGATTGCGCCGAAGTGCATGCTGCAGCCATAGCCAAATACGCCATGCAGGCTTGAACGCCTGACGCACACCCTCTAACGGTCAGGCGATTGGATGAGTCCACCCGCACCATCTGGTGCAGAACAAACAGCCGACACTCATTTGCCGAACAAGTGGGCCACTTTCTGCCAAGCGAGCAGCAACCAGCCTGAGCGCTCCACTTCGGCCTGCGCCACCAGCGGGGTTTCGCCCACGGGTTTACCGTTGGCCGTGGCGATCACTTTGCCAATCACAGCGCCTTTGTTAACAGGTGCTTCCAAGCCTGGCTTGAGTTCAACCGTGGTTTGCACTTGCTGGCCACGGGGCACCGTGATCATCCAAGGTGCGCCCAGCACAGCGGCCACCGTGTCGGCCTTGCCAAAACTGACCTTGGCGCTGGCGACCACCGCTGTCGGCTGAATGGGTGTGGCTTTTTCGAACTGGCTGTAGCCCCAACCCAGCAACTCGCGCGTCTGGTCGGCACGCGCCTGCGCGCTGTGGGTGTTGAGGATGACCGAGATCAAACGCATCTCGTTGCGCTTGGCGGAGGTGACCAAACAAAAGCCCGCCTCTGCGGTATGGCCGGTTTTGAGGCCGTCCACGCTGGGGTCGGTGTAGAGCAGGGCATTGCGGTTGCCTTGCTTGATGCCGTTGTATTTGAACTCGCGCTCAGCGTAGATGGGGTAGTACTCGCTGCCGTCACGGATGATGGCGCGGGCAAGGATGGCCAAATCTTGCGCGGACGATTTGTGCGCAGGATCGGGCAAGCCTGTGGGGTTGACGAAGTTCGTCTTGGTCATGCCCAAGCGTTGGGCTTCGGCGTTCATGAGCTTGGCAAAGCCCGCTTCGGAACCCGCCATATGCTCGGCGATGGCCTTGGACGCGTCGTTACCTGACTGCACGATGATGCCGCGCAGGAGGTCAATCACGGTGGCCTGACTGTTCAGCGGCAAGTACATGCACGACTCGGCGCTGGTGCCACGGCACCAAGCGTTTTCGCTCACGGTGACCAGGTCGGTGGGTTTAAGTTTGCCTGTGCGCAGGGCCTGCTCGACGATGTAACTGGTCATCATCTTGGTGAGCGAAGCGGGCGGCAAGGCTTCGTCGGCATTGGCCGAAGCCAGCACTTGGCCGGAGTCGTAATCCATCAGCAGCCAAGCTTTGGCAGGCAGGGCCGGAGCGTTGTCGGCCAAGGCGACCTGTGCTGCCAAGGGGGGCAATGCGTTCGCGGCGACCGCCGCTTTTTTGCTGGGCGCAGCCTTCTTGCCCGAGACAGCCTTCTTGGGCGCGGCGGCCTTGCTCGCCGTGTTTTTGCCTGTGGCTTGTTTGGCCGCGAAAGTGGCGGAGCTGGGCACCAGAGCGCCAGCGGCGACGGCGAGGAGGACGGAAAGGAGAGAGGAGGTCTTGATGTGCATGGCTTTGTTGGGCTAAGCGCTGATTGTCGCTGATCAGAATGCACGAGCTCACTGGTTAACCTGCACACGCGGTACCCCGCCTGTTCGGCAAGTCTCTTGCCATGCAAAGGCCGACACCGGCTCTATCCGGGATAATTGAAAGTTTTCAGCATTCGCTACGGAGCACCCCATGAGCACTTTCCAAACCACCGGCGCACGCGCCACGGGCCTGGCCACCCTCGCCGCTGACGGCACCGTGCTGGACACCTGGTTCCCAGCCCCCGACCTGGCCGATGGCATTGCCGCCAGCGGCAGCACCCGCCTGACCGAAGCCGAAGCTGTGGCGGCCCTGGGTGCTGACGTGGCCAAGGCCCTCGCCGCCTGCGCCGTGCGCGGCACCACCGTGGTGGCTGTGCGCACCGAAATCAAATCGCTGGCCGACGCGCCTGCCGACACGCACGACGCCTACCTGCGCCTGCACCTGCTGAGCCACCGCCTGGTGCAGCCGCACGGCGCCAACGTGACCGGCATCTTTGGCCTGCTGGCCAACGTGGCCTGGACCAACTTTGGGCCTTGCGCCGTGGCCGATGTGCCAGCCGCCCGCCTGAAGGCACGCGCCAGTGGCCGCGTGCTCGAAATCAAAGGCGTGGACAAGTTCCCGCAAATGACCGATTACGTGATCCCGTCTGGCGTGCGCATTGCCAACGCCGACCGCGTGCGCCTGGGCGCGCACCTGGCCAGCGGCACCACCGTCATGCACGAAGGTTTCTGCAACTTCAACGCGGGCACCCTGGGTGCGAGCATGGTCGAAGGCCGCATCAGCGCGGGCGTGGTGGTCGATGACGCCAGCGACATCGGCGGCGGCGAGTCCATCATGGGCACGCTGTCGTACGGCGGCAAGGAAGTCATCAAGGTCGGCAAGCGCTGTCTGTTGGGTGCCAACGCCGGCATCGGCATCTCGCTGGGCGACGACTGCGTGGTCGAAGCCGGTTGCTACATCACCGGCGGCAGCCGCGTACAGCTGCCCGATGGCAGCCTGATGAAAGCCAAGGAGCTGTCCGGCAAAAACGGCATCCTGTTCCGCCGCGATTCACAATCCGGCGCCTTGCACGCGATCCCGCGCAACAAGAGCTGGGGCGAGTTGAACGCTGAGCTGCACAAGAACTGATTTCGGTTCAGTTCAATACCAAACGGCGTGCACGCGACAGCGGCACGCCGTTTTTTCTTGGGTCGCTAAGGCAAAGTCCCAGTACAAGACCGTTATTGGCCCGCCTCACTGGCACATCAAAAGGGCAGCATGTCGTAAGCGAGTGCCCGTTGAGAGGGGTATGGGTGCTGGCACTGACCTTCTAGAGCTTGTATCAGCCTGTCTGGTTGACTGCGGTTTTGTCTCAGGCCTTCACTTGTCCTTATTCAATTTATATAAAACCAAAATATACATAAAGCATTTAAAATTATTTTGAAAGGAATTTTAAATGCTTCATTTTTTGAACCCTTTGCTTGCCAGCAAAACATGGCGAGTTCTCGTTCTCGGAGTCAGCCTGTCGATCCCTTTCACGACAGTCTGGGCCAAAACGGTGCGCTGGACAGGCGCCAGCGATGTGACCACTTGGGACATTCATTCCCAGATTGACAACTTCCAGGGCGGGATCCATGCAGCGGTCTATGAGTCGCTGGTGTATTTCAATTCGCGCACCATGAAGCCCGAGCCTATGCTGGCGACGGGTTGGAAAATGGTGGCCCCACAACAATGGCGCTTTACTTTGCGCCAAGGTGTCAAATTCCACGATGGCTCCAACTTCAGCGCTGACGATGTGGTCTTTTCTCTGCGCCGTGCTGCGGCCAAGACCTCTACCGTGGTATCACTGGCCAGCAGCATCATCAAGGTGGAAAAAGTCGATCCATTGACGGTTGACATTTGGACATGGGGGGCCGTTCCCGTCTTGTTGGCCCAATTGACGGAGTTGCGGGTCATGAGCAGAGCTTGGGCCAAAGCCAACGACTCGCTAGAGCCAAAGGACATCAACAACCCCGCGCAGATGACGGCCTCACATCGGCAGGCCAATGGGACGGGCCCGTTCATCTTGAAGGAATGGTTACCGCGCCAGAAAATCACCCTGATCCGCAACACCAAATGGTGGGGACGCATGGAGGGGAATGTGACTGAAGTGGTCTATACGCCCATGCCATCGGATTTCAAAAGAATGATCGCCTTGGAGGAGGTGACTGCCGATGTGATGATGGACCCCAATTTGCAGGATCTTTACCGTGCGCGAAAAGACCTCAATATGAGAGTAATGCAAGGGCCCGAGACGCGCACCATCATGCTGGGTATGGACCAGTACAGACCCGTGTTGGCTGGCGAAGGCATGTTGGACAAAAATCCACTGCGGGATGTGCGTGTCCGGCGAGCGCTGTACCAAGCCATCGACATGGCTGCAATACATGAAGTCATCATGCGCAGACATTCACAGAACACTGGTGCGCTGGTGAGCCCCCAAGTCAACGGCTGGACACAGCGCGTAGATGCCCGATTGCCTTTTGATCCTGAGGCTGCCAAGAAAATGTTGGCTGCGGCAGGCCTGCCGTCCGGTTTCACTGTGGACTTTGCATGCTCGGCGGGGCGTTATGTGAACGATCGGGAGTTGTGCCAGGCCATCACACAGATGTGGTCAAAAATCGGTGTCAAAGCACGCTTGCGGCTGTTTGAGCCCACTGCTTATTTGCCAATGCTGCAACGACACGAAGCCAGCATTTACTTGCTGGGTTGGAACGTGACGACTTTTGACGCGCTCTACACCTTGCAGTCATTGCTGCGCACACCCGCAGGCGGAAGTGATGGCAACTACAACTTGGGGCGTTACAGCAATCCGGCACTGGACAAACTGATTGATCGGGCCAAGACAGAAGCCGATCAGACAGTTCGCACCAAGCTGCTGACATCGGCTCTGCAAATGGCCAGTGACGATGTGGCCATGATCCCCTTGCACAACCAGATGCTGAGCTGGGTCATGCGCAAAGAGGTTCAGCTGACCATGCGTCCGGACAATCGCATTGACTGGACCTTGGTTCGGGTCGAGGACTGAGCACAAAGTGAATGAAGGGATATCCCACCATCGGTGGTGATATCCTTGTCGCTGCAGCCAAACCGCCGTCAAGCCAACAAGCGCTGGGGCGCATTGACGCGGCGTTGCATCCGAACTGATTTTCAATGCCTCACCATCAGATGACTGTCGCAGGAGACCTCAATGTCTGAGCGCACGTTACTCATCTCCAAGCTGTTGATTTGCGGCGTGGTGATCACACTGGCCATCGGCTTCATGGCCCTGCTGCTTTGGCCTGCGCTGGACCTTAGAGCCTTGGCACTCTATGTATCAGCAGGCTGGGGCATTCTGGCTGGATTGATGCTGATGCTGGTGGCCAACACCGCCGTCAGCAGCTGGATCAACCAGTGGATTTTGCGCAAGGGTGGCACGGACACGCAATGGCTGTGGTTCCCCGCAGACCCGCCCGGTTTGCAAAAGGACCGCCAGGCCAAACAGCCCTGAAGGGTGGGTAACCTCAGGGCTGTGGCTGGTGGTGTCAGGCCTTGGCCAAATGCCGCTTGGCCAATTCCACGTACCAATCCAGACACCCCGGATTGGCCATGGCGTCTTTGTTCACCACCTTTTCCAGCGGCTGACCGAGCATGAGTTTTTTGATTGGCAGCTCTTGCTTCTTGCCGGACAAGGTGCGCGGGATCTCGGCGACCTGGAAGATTTCATTGGGGATGAACCGGGGGCTGAGTGCCACCTTGATGGCGTTGTTGAGTTTGGCATTGAGCGCATCGTCCAGCGTGGTGCCGGGGCGCAGCACCACAAACAGCGGCATGTAGCTTTCTTTGCCCAGGTACTCCAGGTCGACGACCATGGAGTCCATCACCTCGGGCAAGGCTTCAACGGCGCTGTACAGCTCGCTGGTGCCCATGCGCAGGCCGTAGCGGTTGATGGTGGCGTCGCTGCGGCCAAAGATCACGCAGCCTTCGC
>JACCDW010056539.1_pt1 | contig 28256 bp, 36 predicted proteins | sample 7449781 | NCBI WGS metagenome assembly JACCDW01 (sample SAMN15323449, study PRJNA562643) | freshwater metagenome | isolation source: river surface water | place: USA:Blue River Watershed | collected 2017-08-18
GGTTAGTATGCGTGTTAAAGCGCGTATGATTGATCCAACATTTGGATCTCCTGTTTCAAGTTCAGATAGAGTTTACAAAAAAACAGTCCATTATTGGATGCCTCCTCGATCTTCCATTAGCAAAACAGGCCTCCTTTTACTCAACTCCATTGGTGTGATTGACAAAAGTTATCGTGGAGAACTTATGGCATTCTTATGGAATACAACGGAAGCAGTGGTGGAAGTAAAAAAGGGTGATCGTTTGGTCCAAATCGTTGCGCCTGATATGTCCCTTATTAAGGAAGTCACTGTGGTGGATTCCTTAGATGATACCGCAAGAGGGAGTAAAGGCTTTGGTTCATCTGGACGTTAAAGTATAAACACATTACACTAAATAAATAGAGAATGTATACCGAAAAACAACCTTGGGGAGAAACGAAATATGATATTGTACCCAATTCTCATATTTCGTTCCAAACACAAAAGCAAAAGGTGGATTTGATTACCAATCCACATTTTGGACGAATGCTTTTTTTGGATGGTGTGTTACAAAGTACAACCGCAGATGAAGTCTTTTATCATTTTCCACTCGTCACCTATTGTATGAAACAACGACAGCAACCTCGTGTGTTAGTCGCAGGAGGTGCGGAAGGAGCTGTATTGCGAGAAATCCAAGACCACGATGGAAAATATGATTTGGGTGTCAAAGAGATGGTGATGGTTGATTGGGATGAAGAACTTGTCACCTATTTACGCGACGAAGAGCCTTGGAGTCATGGAAGTTTTGATGAACCCCGTTTAATGACTGTGTTTGAAGATATTCATACCTTTCTCGAACGAGATACACAACCCTTTGACACTATCATTTTGGATTTGTTAGATATAAACTCGGAAGAAGAGTTGGAATGGATGAAGCAAGTTGTCTTCAAGGCACTTTCTAAACTGAATGTCAAAGGGTGTTTGTCGATGAATGCGGGATGCCGTCCAGAGTTGGTGAAGAAACTCATCGCCAACTTTGAAGAGAAATATACTGTGCGAACTGAAGTCATTCATGTGCCAAGTTATCAAGAACCGTTATATCTTATCTTTATGAGCGCTTTGCGGGAAGTTGAAGACCAGGGCGAGCACAGAACGAACCCAGATAGGCAATAATCGCAAATAATATAGACGCAATCGTGGCAGAATACAATGTTTGGCTATGATTGATGACTTGAAAAAGCGCTTGACAAGGGCTACTATCCATTGTCACGAGACTTTGAACAAAGCCGTAAAATCCTGATGGAGCACAAAAAACAACATACATTTGTGTTCCACTCCACGCAACAAAGGCAAGTCCTAACGCACTTGTTACAGTTAACACAGAACTACTTTGAAGAGTTTCGCGCGTGATTAACGTAGACATTCTAGCTTAGAATAGAATCTGTAAATACACTTTAGACGATGTCTGATTGGTATGTGTATTTATTAGCAACATTGGAAGAACCCATACAAACTTACGTAGGAGCCACGATCGATCCTGACCGTCGTTTAGAACAACATAATAAAGGAACACAAGCAGGAGGTGCGAAGGCAACGTCAAGACGACCAGGAGAATGGTATCGGGTGTGTTATGTAAAAGGGTTTGCCACACAACGCCAGGCATTATCCTTTGAATGGCATTGGAAACATTTTTCTAGAAAACTTTCAGGAAGTCCATTAGATCGTCGTGATAAAGGTTTACAAAAATGTATCGAATGGGCAAAAGAAAAACAGTTTCCAAGTTTAGAAATTATTTCTTAAAGGTCTAAACTCAATACATTTTTGTAAAGAAGTAGATGGAAGAAAAAGGAGTGTTTCCCATTTTATTAGGAGGATTAGGTAATCAAATGTTTGTTATGAGTGCTGGATATGTTATTTCACAAACGAAAAAATGTCCACTCTATCTTACAAAAAATCACAATCAACCAAATCATCACAATATTTTTCAACTTGATTATAAAAAAAGTATTTTTAAATATTTTGGAACACATTTGGATATGACTGAAAATGAATTTTTAGAAAATGAAAAATATACAAAATTTAATCCAGGTGGTTTTCATCCCTACGATCCTTCCTCCTGCTCCATTGGAAATACATTGGATTCATACTTCCAATACTATCCACCTTTAGCTCCTTTTGAAACGGAAATTCGGCAAAAATTTTGTCAAGGTCTTGAGGATTATTTTGATACATCCCAAGATTTTGATAAGAATACAACTGCGTTTTTACATATTCGTCGTGGTGATTATCTTTCTATTCCTCATGTACTATATATTCAACCTATAACATATTATGAAAAAGGGGTTGATCTTTTACTTGAACAAAATCCATCAATCACAAAAATAAATGTATTTTCAGACGATATTGAATGGGCAAAGCAACAACCTTTTTTTCAAAAACCAATCTTTCAATTTATTGATGAGCCAAATGAACTCAAGGCACTTGCTTTGATGAGTCAATGTAAAGGTGGCGCAGTGTGTGCGAACTCAACCTTTAGTTGGTGGGGTGCATTTTTAGGATCTTATGAACAAAGAAATCCAGTGATTGTTCCTAAGCGCTGGATTTGTGATCCAATCTATGAGTTATTTCCCAAAGAATGGATTGTTATCTAAAGGAAAACTTTATTGATAAATAGAGAATGCCATCTTTATCAGCAAACGAAATTAAACAGTTTAGCGGAAACGTTCCTGTAAAACATTTTGTTGAAACAGGAACATATGAAGGTGAAACAGTAACGACTGTGCTTAAAATGAATTCATTTGACTTCATCACAAGTATTGAGTTGAGTCCAAAATATGCCAAAGAAGCACAACAAAAATTTCAACAAAACTCAAATGTCAAAATTATTGAAGGAGATAGTTCTGTTGAACTTCAGCGTATTTGTCCTTTACTTCGTCAAGCCACATTTTTTTGGCTTGATGGACATTTTTCTGGAGGCGATACCGCACAAGGAACAAAAGACTGTCCACTTCATGAAGAAGCGCATACGATTATGAATACATGTGTACAAGAATGTGTTGTGGCAATTGATGATGTTCGTTTATTTGATAAGAAGTTATATGAAGATTGGACTGGTATTACAGTTCAATCTATCATCAATATTTTTCTTCCTCGTATACGATCTTTTTCTTTTTATCCATCGATATGGGATTCCAAAGATCGTTTAGTTATTCACTTGGATGCGAAAGTAATCTAAGATTCGACGCATACAAACAGAAGGAGATAGCTCACGTTCTACATATTTTCTTGGAGTAAATGATGAATATTCATTTATCATTTGGTCTAATACGCGGGAAAAGTTTTGTTCAGATGTTATGCGAATTCCGCATTCATCAGACCAATATGGAACAGATGTAGCACGAAGAGGCAATGGTTTTTTTGATTCATACGTTGAATGAAATCCGTCAGGACACTCGTCATACATTGAGTTTGCATCTACCACGAGCAACGGTACATTACATGCCATAGCCTCCTCTAACGCAAATCCCTGTGACTCATGCGCATCAACAACAACCATCCATTTTGAGATTTGAAGATCACGAATGTAATCCTCTTCTTTGTATGAACCATAACTCAACACTTTATAGTTTAGGTTTCTTGATTGAAGTTGTTGAATAACTAAATCAAGAGTTTCACGTTTTCTATTTTTTGTATACACTAAACAATCTATTGTTTTTGAAGAAGAACCAGGTTGAAAACGTTCTAAATCTACAGCAAAAGGAAATTCAACACATGGACAGCGCATAGGACGTGATGTATCTTCAAGTAAGCGAACTGTATTCCACTTTGATAATGCATTAAATACAGTTCGCTCTATACATTGTGGGTCAAGTTGTCCTACAATACCTCCCTCTGGAAATACCCATAACTGAGGTCCGTAAATGATTTTTATCTTTGAAGGAATAATGGATGGTTCCACAAAATGCTGATTTAATATTAAAATATCATAATCATCTCGTTGGATTCTTTCGAAACTATGAGTAAACTCAAGTTCAATCCCATATGAACGACACATTTGTTCAATACCACTTACATTTTTACGATGTCCTGGTGAATGAAATACAATCTTCAAAGGCATTTCTAATACGTAATAGTATTGGTCTTTAGCTTGGTAAGAATCAAAGGCTAAAACTATTCTAAATCAAAAAAGAAAAGTTGAAAAAGTCTTCCATTTTCTTTTGTTGTACCAAAATATTCACTCGCAGCATGAATCGTTTGTGCGTCAAACAAAACTAAACGATTATACACATTCCCAACAGTATCGACTTTATCAAACTCGGTTGAATCATAAAATCCATTTTGAAACACTTTACTTTTTTCTTCGGAACTCACTTTCATTTTTTTTGTATAACGTGAACGAAATAAAGAAGTACCTGTTTGAATAGGAGCATCTGGTGTTAAAAATAAAACACCAGCATATTCTTGTTGATCGCAGTGGTAGACAACTTGATCGCCTGCTATACAATACTGAAAACAACCATTACAACCATACATCTCCCAGTTTTTTATTTTTCGTCCAACGATCTGTTCAAATCGTTCTTTTAATCCTTCAAAACGAAAACATTCGTCGGTTCGCCTTCCTTTATGATTATTTGGATGTAGTTTAAATTCACAACCCAAGGCAAACTCACGAACAGAATCTGGATTTTTGTAAAAGTTGTCCACGACAATGTAAGAGGGTGGGTTTATGTTGGTTTCAAATGAAACATTTGTTCCAAACTGAAACACAGTTTCCCATTCCCCTTTTAGATTCATTTGTAACTCACATGGTTCAGGAGCTTCAAATGTCCATCCACACGAAAAAGAATTGTTTATTTTATAGTGTTTCATCACATCAGGTCTCTCAGATGCTTCTATTTCAAAGGTAATCGCTTTTGATTTTACACGAAGAGCTCCAGCTTCTAGATTTTTTGCCATACACCATCCTGATGCCTTTATTCTTTTTTCTACCTTTTGATGTGAATCAATATTACCGATTACAAATGATGATTTTGTTTCGTGCATATATTGTAATGTAAAAGAAGTTGTTTATGTATTTTATACTGGTTTGTGCTTTTGTAAAAGGTATTTACCATAACTATATGTTTGTCGATACGCTATTTTTTGTATAGGATCAGATTTTTCTTCAAACAATGTCTTCAACCAGTTTGCGGTTTCTGCCTGTCCCTTCAAACAGGCATGGATGTATATCTTTTGAAAAACAAAACTCCAGTCGGGATTAACTTCAAACTCCATATTTTGTAAATCTTGCCAATAGTCTTGAAGATGTTGAATCGAATATGTTTTTTGATTAATGATTTTTTTTATTTCATAAATTACTTCTAAACTTGTTTGTTCCATCTTGTATCTAGAAAAATTGATTTTTATTTGGTTTTTTATTTAGCGACAGAAAATGGAAACTTCTAACGCACAAAATCCAATGCGGGGCAATAATAAAAAGGCAAAACTTCTGTTTCCACTCGATTTTAAAATTTGTATTCTTGGTGGAGAGACAGAAGACCCAAAACAAATTGAGATACTCTTTGAACTTCGTTCACTTTGCGAAGAACATAAGATCCCTCTTAAAATGCGTGACTTTGATTCTGACAAAGAGGAAGATGCAAATCTTGTCAAATCTCTTCCAGCTGTATATGTTCAAGGCAAATGGGGTGAAGTGATTGAAGTACTTTACCCCGATGAAAAGCTTGTGGACCGTGTAAAAACAGAACTGCTTCGTTGTAAAGATAAATATGAAGGTAAACAAAAAAACGCACATATTCAAGAATCGTTTATCAAATCCATAACACAAATGATTTGGCCAACAAAGAAATCTGTTGTAAGTTCAAAGTAAGACAAAGAAACATTTTTTTATCCAATCGTAAAGTAAATGGCAGTCTTTCTGTTTCATAGAGATCTGCGCATTGTGGATCACAATGGACTTTCCTTTGCCAAAGAAAACTATAAAAGTATTCTACCTTTATTTGTTTTCACTCCCGAACAAGTCAGTGATAAAAATAAACTCAAAAGCACAAACGCAGTTCAATTCATGATTGAGTCGTTAAAGGAGTTAGAGGAGGAAATACGCAAACAAGGTGGTAAACTCTATATTGCGTATGGAGACACGATTGATATTTTGAAGAGTTTGAAGTGTGAAGCGATTGTGGAAACTGCTGACTATACTCCGTATGCCAAAAAACGCACAGCAGAGATTTCAGATATGTGTAAAAGGGAAGGGTTGAAGTATCACGCGATCCATGATTCCTATTTAGCAGAACCAGGAACAATTCTCAATGGAAGTGGAAAGACATTCCAAAAATTCACACCCTTTTATAACGCAGCGTTGAAGAAAAAAATACCAGACCCAAAACATGCCGAACGTTTCTCTTGGCAACGAGCCACCCGTGGTGGAGGTAAAAAAACCCGTAAAGCCAAAACATATCCTTGGGAAGTCACCTTGGAAGAAATGGAACGCCGTTTTGTTCCTGAACCTAATCCCCATATAGCTGTCAAAGGAGGTCGCAAAGAAGGTTTACACTTAATCAAACATATTCCTGATGGATACGCTAAAACCCATGATATACCTTCAATCAATACCAGTTTGCTTTCTGCGCACAACCATTTTGGTACAGTTAGTATTCGCGAAGTTCATGATGGTGCCAAAGCAAATGCTGCCTTTATCCGCCAACTTTGGTGGAGAGATTTTTATGGACATATTATGGCAGATTTTGAAGGTCTATACAAAGTTGGAGCGTATGAATTCCAAAAGAATCAATATGAACACCCTTTAACAGACAGCAAAAGGGATTGGTTCAATAAATGGTGTAAGGGTGAAACAGGTGTTCGTTTGGTAGATGCGGGTATGAAGCAAATGTTAAAGACAGGTTGGATGCACAATCGGCTTCGTTTGGTGGTTGCCTCATGGCTCACCAAAGATATAAAGATTCATTGGCGACATGGCGAGCGATTCTTCGCACAACATCTCGTCGATTACGATCCAACACAAAATATGATGAACTGGATTTGGGTTGCGTCTGAACTCCCTTTTGCTTCCGCTCCATTCCGCAAAGTGAGTGCTGAAGGAACTGCTGAAAAGTTTGACCCTGATGAAACATATGTAAAAGAGTGGTTGGAAGAGGCATAAACTAATATTTGGATTGTCTTTAGAAATGTCAGCATCGGATGAAAAGTTTACCGCACGGTTTGATGAAAAACTGGTGGAACAACCCAACGAAAAGTATGATAAACCTGTAGTGATTGAAAAAACAATTGTGATTGAAAAAGTGGTTCAACAAACCCCTTTGACAGTTACAGTGGAAGTTTCAAAGAAGAAAAAAGGATTGTGTTCTATTCAATAAAAAGGTTTTACACACAAATCAATTCCCCTGTTACTTTATCACGACCACAACCCACGGGTAAATTTAAATCTCCTCGGAACAAGGCAGGAAATGTAAAAAGGAATACAAAGGGAAGAAAAAATATAATAGGTCCTACCCACGTTAAAAACAAACCAATCCCCCACCACGTAAATCCTTTTGGTAACAAGTAATACAAGGCTACCAAAACGGTTATGAGAATCGCAGTTCCCACCAAACTCCCTTTTACACTTGAACTCAAAAACAAAATCCAAAATAACCAAGGTTTTGTAAAAAACATTTCATAGGGAAATGGTTCAGGTCCAGTTTGTTTTGGTTTGGAGGAGGTGTACGTTGTTGAATTGTCATAGGGAGCAAACTCTGACATCTATATTAATGCTTACGAGTTTTCTTGTGTTTTTTAGAACGCTTTTGTTTCTTCGTTTTGCGTTTTTTACCTCCTTTGCTAAAAGGATTCCACCAACTCTTTTTTGGTGCTTCTGGAAGTTCAGGTGGTTGTGTAAGAGGGATGTTTGTACCTGTTGTGGGAATGTAGTTGTTTTGGATGGTGGGTGGTGTGTAAAGTGGATCAATATTTTTATTTGTAGTTCCCCATTTTGTAATAGGTTGGATTGGTCTAAGAAACGATGCCACATTTCCAGAAAATCCTGATACATTTAAGTGTGGATATTTTTGCTGTAACACTTGTGTAGCCATTTTTTTGGAAACATTGTATTTACTATTTGCGGTTCCTTTCACGATTTGCGCAAGTACTGAATCAAACTTTGATTGACTTACTTTATTTTCATACCTATTGTGATGAACCTCTTGACTTTTTACATTTTTTACAGCATTTGGAGAATCACTCGCAATATCAATACAATCACTACTAACTGCTTCATCATCATTTAAATTTGAAAACTTATTATTTGGTATCGCAATGATAGAACTTAGTTTACCATTTATATCATGATTGAAACTGATAACATGGTTGGAAGTTTTGGCAAATCCGTATGGTACAGAAGAGTTACCTTTTATACTGCGAAAGTAGGTGATGGGTTCGTAAAAACGAAATAACTCGATACGATCACAAATATACGCATAAATGCCGGGTTGTATTGTAAGTAAAACAGCGTGGGGTGTTTCCGTTGGATTAGCAGTAGGTTCGCTGTGGCGTAACTCTTGGTAGGGGATTGTAATTGTACTATCATTTGGATAATAGTTAACCGTAATTTCATTTGTACCAACTTTGTTAATACAATAAATTGGACCACCATTATCAATAGTGCTAACAAAACATTCAAGTTCATCATTATTGTTGATGTTCATATTGTTATTACCGTTGCCGTTGTTGTTATTATTGTTGTTGTTCATTCTACTTTGTATCCCTTTTTTACTCTGTTAAAAACAATGTAAAAGAGTGATTTAGAAATTATATTACACTAACACAACAATACAAATACAACAAATGTAAGGTTATTAGTTGCTGTATGCGAGGCCTCCCATACCACTCATCACACGGAGGACGTTGTAGTTGGTGGCATACACACGCACAGTGGAACTGGTACTGGTACCCACAGCGTTGTTAGACACAGTCAACAACAAGGTGGTGTTATCAATACGACTCAAGTTGCATGTACCAGAAGGTTGGTGTTGTTCAGGAGACAAGGCAAAAGAGTACACGTTCACACCCACGGCAGGCACGTTGGTGTGGTGTTGGTAAGGTTGCACTTCATTGAAGTAGCGACCTTCACGCACAGTGAAACGATCATGGCCGTTGAGCTGGATCAAACCAGTGATCACAGGGTTTTTACCGGCCATACCTTCCACACGGGTTACAGAGTAACCAGATTCCAAGGCAGAGCGATCCCACCAGTCAGAGTAGTTGAATGGCTGTTGACCTTTCCAAGGGTTGATGATACTGTCATCGCAAGACACGAAGGAGTCGCGTTGCACCACCCAGATGAGTTCTTTACAAGGGTGGTTGAAGTTGAGTTTGATTTTGTTGCTGGAAGCATTGATGGATTCACCGCCAGTGAACTGGAGGGTTTCGATCAAGTATTCATGGGCAACTTGGGCGAATTTACGACGTTCATCAGTATCCAAGTAGATGTAGTCAACATACAAGGAAGCAGCCACCAAGTTGGCGGCGTTCACGCGGTCACGGATGACGTGTACGTTGGCGTTGTTAGGGGCATAGTCCCACATCAAGTTCTGGAGGTCGTTGAACTGGAGGTTGATACGCACTTCGTGGTATTGGAGAGCGATCAAAGGTAAGGCCAAACCAGGGTTGCGGCAGAACCAGAACTGGAGAGGGATGTAGAGAGTGTATTCAGGTGTGCAGCTCAAGAGTTCGGCAGAGCTGTTGGGTTCACCGCCTAAGCAGTCATTGTCGCAGTCTTCACCACCTTGAACGATCAAGTTGGTCAAGTGAGGCACGTTACCCACCATTTTGGCGTAACCGGCCTGTTTACCAGGTTCCTGGGTGAGTTCATTCCAGATGTGGAGCCAGTCACCATAGTGTTTGTCGATACGTTGACCACCGATTTGGAGTTCAACATAGTCGATCAAGTTGTGGCCGACCCAGTTGAGCCAGCGGAATTGGGCACCAGAACCATCAGAGGCCTGGAGTTTCACACTGGGGAGAGTGGCCTGGAGGTACATGCGGTGGATCAAATCACCGTTGCGCTGGATGGTACAGGTCACCTGGTTGCCGAAACGAGGGTTACCGTTGAAAGGGTTTTCAATGGATTCCATGGCAAAGTTAGTGTGACGACGGTACACAGCTTTGAAGAAGGTAATCTGGGGATTACCTGTTAAGTAAACATCTTGAGCACCATAGGCTACGAGTTGCATCAAACCACCTCCTGTCATTTTATATACCCCTGCTAGAGAAAATAATTTTGGAAAAAACGAAAAACATAGATTTTTCAAAAATTAACCGGGAGGTTTTCTCAAACACACTTTCCTAATATATGTAGGGTTTAAACTTTTGGAGTCAAAGGGGGTAGATGGCAGATAGGCCTTTCTTCAACACAAAGGCTTCCAAAAAACCCGTTGGAGACTCCAGAACAACGCTTGATAATCTTCACCAAATCCAAATATCAGAAATTCAACAAGAAGAACAAGAACTTGAAAAGCTTGATGAAGAAATTCAAAAAGTAGAAAGAGAAGTTCGCGAAACAACCGATATTATTCATAAAACCCAAAAAGAAGAATACTTACAACAACTCAAACAAAAACGAAAAGACATTGCCAACAAAAAACCAATGTACGATTATTTCTTTGAAACCGGAGAGATTTTATATAAATATTATGATCTTCAAGAAAAAATCCAAAAGGGAGGAGCAGTTACAGGAAAAGCGTGGAAGGTCAAACCGGGAAGTGTTCTTGCAGCGTTGAAGGAAGGAACGGAAGAAGCAGATACTCGGTCTGCTCCCGTTGGAAATGAAGAAGGCCGTGACATTTTATTAGAAAAGTATTTGAGCAAAGTAGATCCACAGTATATGAAAACCCAAGTAAGCAGTTTTGATGATCCATATGGCGTTTGTGAAATGTGTGATAATGAAATGACGTTCAGTCCTAATGAAGCCCTCTTTTACTGCGATAACTGCGGTCACCAAGAGTTTGTGTTGATTGATTCAGACAAACCCTCTTACAAAGATCCACCACGCGAAGTTACATATTATGCCTACAAACGTATCAATCATTTCAATGAACTTCTCGCACAGCATCAAGCCAAAGAATCCACCGAAATCCCTGAAGAAGTTTTCCACGCGATTCTTGAAGAACTACGTAAGGAACGTATCATGAATACCGAAAATATTAAACCAACCAAGATTCGTGAGATTCTCAAAAAACTAAAATATCAACATTATTATGAGCATGTAACATATATTTTGAATCGTATTAATGGTAAAAAACCACCTGTAATGTCACGTGAAGTGGAAGAGACTTTACGTTTTATGTTCAAAGAAATTCAACCAAGCTTTATTAAACATTGTCCCAAAAATCGTAGTAACTTTTTGTCGTACAACTTTGTTATGTATAAATTTTGTGAACTTCGTGAATATGATGAATATCTTCCTTGCTTTCCTTTGTTGAAGAACCGTGATAAGTTGTATAACCAAGATAAGATTTGGAAGCAGATATGTGCTGATCACAACTGGCAGTTCATTCGCTCAATTTGAAGCACGTTATTTTTGAAGAAACAAAAAAACCCCCTTTTACAAATGTCAACCCAAAAACACGAAAAGTATCGTGGCTCGTATGGACGCCAGGAAGAGTTTTGGGGAATAGGCATTGAAGAAGAAACATATCTTCAGTTTTCCAAACCGATTCATGTAGCTTCTTTTTTACTTCGTACGGCACACAAACCCGAGCGATATAGTGTTCGTTATTTTGAAAGTTATCGACCGTTTTACACAACAGCGATTCAACAACTTTTTAAAGATGTAAGTGGATGTGTTGACGTACCACTTTTTTTAAACAGTCATGGATTAACCAAAATGGACACACACTGGCAACATAAAACGACCTATGAAAAAAATCCAAGACCAAATCCGAAATTTGATGGACAAACCCTTTTTGAACGATTACAGTACTGGGATTATGAATATTTTCGAGGACATCATGAAATCACGTTTACATTTGACGGTGATTCCATTGAATTCATGACCCAAAAGTTTTACAAGGCAAAAGCAAAGGATGTTATAGGGGAGTTGATTCATTATAAAACCACCTTTTTACACAAGCTGAATACATATCTTCAACAAAACAAACTTCATTTGGAAAAAGGTTTGTGCGAGTGGCCAACGATAAATCCAGGGTTTGCGATTCAATATACAAATCCACTTCAAATATCAATGTTTAATAATGGAACGTATCACTTCAATATTACTTTACCCACAACCTTAGGAGTCAAAGGGGAGATTGTTTATCCTGAGACATTTTTGGAGGATCATCGGAAATTTATACGGGTTGTTCAATGGATGGAGCCTTTTTTGGTGGCAATGTATGGAACACCTGATCCGTTGTCCAAGGTGAGTGATAAATTCTCAGCGGCGTCCCAACGAGCCGCTGTGAGTCGTTACATCGGTTTAGGAACATTTGATACCAATCTCATGCGAGAAGGAAAACGCAATACAATCCCTTTAACAGATATTTCAGCTGCGCATTTACCAACTTGGTGGTATACGCGTTATCATCAACTAAGTGGGTATGTACCTCTTGAAGAAGTTGGATTGGATGTGAACTTCAAAAAACACTTCAACCATGGATGTGAGTTTCGCTTTTTCGATTGGTTTCCTGAATCCAGACTTTCCCAATGCCTTGAAGAATTGATTTTATTTGCTGAAGTAAGTTTACTTCACCCTTTAACACAAGAACCACAAGTGACTTTGACCTGGAACAATTGTGTAATAGGGATTATGAAGGAAGGAAAACAACATATTCTTCAACAATCCGCTCTTGCTACATATGAAAAAGTGTTGGCACTTCCTTTATTGGAACAAGTAGGTAAACCGATTGAACAACTTTATCCCTATATTATTACACAACTTCGTAAACGATACAAGAAAGGCGCAATTTACAAAAAATTGATTTCTTAGTTAAAGTAATCTTCAGCAAGAAAACAGAATGAGTCTAGAAATCATTACGGGTCCTATGTTTGCCGGCAAATCTTCTGCGATTTTGTCCAGAGTTCGTCGTGCGCGCACCTTGGGTTGGAGTTGCTTTCTTGTGACTTGTGCGATTGATACGCGTTATGATCTATCAGGTGCGTCCATTGTGACCCATGACAAAGAAGGTATTTCAGCGATTGGTGTGAAGTCATTGGAAGGTGTCAAAGAGATGCGTGATTACAAGGATTCAAAGCTAGTGATTATTGAAGAAGGACAGTTCTTTCCAGACTTATTTGAATTTGTGGTGAATGCCGTTGACAAGGAGAAAAAGGATGTGGTGGTGGTTGGCTTGGATGGCGATTCAGATCGAAAACCGTTTGGAAAGATTTTGGATTTGATTCCTTATTGTGATAAAATCACGAAGCTAACTTCTTTGTGTAAACGATGTGGGGATGGAACTCCTGCGATTTTCTCAGCGTGTGTCAAAGGGGATAAGCATGGTCAACAAGTGTGTGTGGGTGGAGCGGATATGTATGAACCCATGTGTCGCAAACATTATTTAGAAAATCAAGAAAAATAAAGTAATCATTTATTTTTTATCCAGTGCGAACAACGAATGGTAAATCAAATATACTTGGGGCAGGATTTACATTGCCAAAGGAAGTCCAGATAGTAATATATCCAATCGTTTCATTCGGAGAGTTTCCAGGGGTTGGAATAACAGTTGCGGGTGCTTGTGGTGTAAGTTGTTTAACCAAACGCCAATGAATCACAGTCATACCATTTGACAGTTTAAAGTAGATATCTTTTCCAAAATCTTCTAACATTGTTCCTACACCAAGACTAAATCCAGTATTACCAACAGGTTGGGAGTTGCTTGTTTGATTCACAAAATCTTCATAGAGTTGTTGTATATCCGCAAAGGTGTTACAGATAATATTTGTACCATCAAATTTGTAATCAACAGATGTTGTAGCAAACGCTGCTTGAATATCAGTCATAGGGTATAACCAAGTCGTGTTGATTACTGTTTGAAAATATTTACTTTTTGGTATTTGTGCGTACATCTAATAAGAAGATTTTATCATAAAAATAAAAGGTCTAAAATGTAAAATAAGAAGAAGCAGAGAATGACAAAGTGTTTAGTTATTGCCACATATAATGGAAATTACAAAAATTCAGTTCGATTACCCAATCAGCATTTTTTTTATAATGTTCAGTGTACTTTAGAAAATACAAATTTAGATCTATTTGATAAGGTCATTATCTCTGTTGCGGAAGAAACAAATCCAGAGTTTATAAATACGGGTTACAATACCTATCTTAAATCTTTAGAAGAATCAGAAAAAATATCAATCGTTTGGAAACCGAATGATGTATATTTATCATATTCTTCGTATTATGAGGCATATAAGAAATATCCAAACTATGACTATTATTATTTTATCGAAGATGATTATATTTTAACAGATACATATGTTGATGTTGCAAAAAATGAAATAGAAAGAAATAGCTGGGGTTATATATTTGGAGTGATCAATACATGGATACCCGTTGTTCACGCGTGTCATTGTTTATGTGTAGCAAAAGGAAGTGCTTTACAAACAATATTCGCATCGTTTTATGAAAAAATGGATTTTGTAAGTCGAATATTTGATATAGTTCACCAAATTTCATTTTTTCGCATTTTTAAAGTATCTGGGATTCCTGGAGAGGATTTTAAACAAACACCATATTCATTAATGTTTTGGGTTACAAGTCGACAAACACATGAGTATTATTGGAATTTTGGTAAACCAAGTATTGTGTTTCCAATTCAATATTATTTTTATAATAAACTTCCTTATCCAAATAATAAAGGATATGATGCGTATTTGATAAAAAACGAATAATAAAGTTTTTAAAAATAGAAAAAACAAAAATAAACTTTATTTTTGTTTTTAGTTTTATGATATGATTCAATCATTGTTTAAAATATTTAAGGGAAGCCCACGAGTTTGGCACCGATACCGAAGCCGGCACCTTGACGACTCACAACACCCATAGAAGGGGAGAAGATGTCCAACACGGCGAACACGGCGGCAGCGGCGATGGTCACGGTGATAACTTCATCCATAGGTAAGGGTTTGCGAGGGATGAAGACCAAAGCAAAAGCAACGGCTACACCTTCAATAACATACTTGATTACACGGTTCAAAAGATCATTGATGTCCATCTTTTCTATATTCCTTTGCGAGATTTTTTTTGCCGGAGTAGTTTCGGTCTAAAGTATCGCCCAAACGACCAGTAGAATCCAGAATGAGCAAAAACACCAAGCCCACCGTGGAAGAGGAAGAAGACTTTTTGACGGAAGATCCAGAAATCAGCAGTCAAAAGATTGTGCTTTTGAGTTTTTTGTCTCCTGAAAAAGTTTTGGCAAACAAGGATGTTTTCTTTTTTACGGAATTCATTCGTGATTACAATCTCCAATGGAAAACCTCCAAAATGGAAGCTTGGATGGCGGAACAAGTACAGGCGATTAACACCAAGTTGGAAACGATTGCCGGTAGTTTGGAAAAAGCGGAACAAAAGGACGCTGCCAAAGAAGTGCGTGAAAACCTCATGCGTGTAGACCGTGTTGTAGAAGATTTCCAAGATTTTGTTCGTAAAAATAGTAAAGAAATCAAAACCACCACTATTCAACAAGATTATGAAGATTTCATGTATAAAAATCAACAGAAACTTGAAGATGATTTCCACAAGAAGAATGATTTCCATACCACGATCCGTGGTATCAAGGTCCGGGGTGTGTATTCCACAGAAGCAGAAGCACAAGCCCGTGCCAAGAAACTTCAAAAATCAGACCCCAACTTTAACATTTACATGGGCGCTGTCGGAAAGTGGATGGCCTGGGATCCTGAACCAAGTCGTGTAGCCAGTCAAGAATATGCCAATGAACAGTTAAATACCTTGATGAAGAAATATCAAGAAAATGAAGACTCTCGTAACGAGTTCTACACGAATCAAAAACAACAACGTATTGGCAAAGCTAAAACTCGTCAAGTGGAAGATGAAGCAGAAAGTAGCAGTAATGTTGTTTCCAGTAGTAATGCGGCTGAGCAAAACAATGGTGGCGGTTCTTCCTATGACGCCATGTTCAATGAACCTGGTGATTTAGCGATTCGTCGTAAAATGGAACGCGATACGAAGTAGAAACGAAGTAGAAACGAAGTAGAAACGAAGTAGAAACGAAGTAGAGACAAAGTAAAATAGCTTATTGAATGATTTAGTAAATCATCGGATAAGATTAAAACCCCTTTTACATATTTGCCATAGGGACTGCGTTAGGATAACGGAGTGTAATAGGGATACATTGTTTGTTTTGGCAAAAGTGTCCTTCGGGACATGTTACACCCATACAGTCAACATCGCGGAATCCATCAAGAGTAGGGAAGAACTCAGGATAACTTGATTTAATCATAGGGAGGATTGCGACACAGAGGAATAAAGCTAAAAGCGCATACCAGGTGATTGTTTTTACACCACTCAAACCGAACTTGGCCATTTTCTGATAAAGGGTTTGTTAAAAATAAGGCGCAGGGGCTCCAGGTGGAAGAAGAGGAACGGGGTCTTTTTCGCGTATCGGACGGGAATCTGTTTTTGCGCAAAAGCCGTTAATACATTTCAAATGACCGGGGCAGGGATTGTCAACGCCACAGCGCATGGCATCTGAAAATCCTTCACTAATAGGTTTTCCAAGAAAGAGTAAAAGAAGGCCTAGGAAAACAATAAGAGCGAGTGCGCAACCAATATCACGGATTTGTTTGGAATCTAAGACGATCATCTAACCGTTCCTAGAACTTTTTCACTTGAATCAATGGACCTTTGCGTTTGGTAAAAGCAGCAGGATCGTATCCGCCACTTCCTTGTTCTTGCATGGCTTTTGAATGTTCCCAGAAAATCGGTGCGCCGATTCGGAATTCGCCGTGCATTTGTGCCTTGTACCAAAAAACGTTATCTTCGAGTTTATTGGATTGCGAGTTGTTATTCATAACCAAACATTCATAGTTTTGGGTACATTGGTCCATGATTTGACAGAAAAACTCAAAACTTGGAAAGGCAGAACCAAAGTTTTCAAAAATACGTTGACGGTTGGTGAGATAAGGTTCACGCATGATGAAACAAAAGTCAACGTTCGTACGAAGCATAGGTGGAATACCCAATGGATATTGCATCGTGATTAAAAAGAAAACTTTCAAGTGACGTCCATTCAAAAATAAGTAACGAATATTACGATCATGTAACCAAGAGTTATCATACAAACAGTCATCCATAATCAAAAAACTACGAGGATCAGTATTAGAACGACCTGAGGCTTCCATTTCTTGTTTGACTTTCAAACTAATCATCTTTTGGCGTTTACAAAAGTTTGCGATGATGACCGGTGAGTACTCGCCGTGGATAAAAAGGGGAGGAATCAACTTTTTGTAAAAGTCGTTTGATTCTTCAGTACCACTGATGACAGTTCCGAGAGGCATATCTTGATGGTGAAAGAGGAGATCGCGAACAAGGGTTGATTTTCCGGTACGACGACGACCAATAAACACAACCACGGCATCTTGGGGAATCATGCGCATATCAAACTTTTTTAGATTTAACTCAAGGGTCGCATCAGCTGCCATTCTATGTATCTTATCGGAACGAAAAAAAATTGCGTGACGCGCTTTCTTTTGAACTAGCAAACCGGTTTTGCCGTTTAGAATGGACCCTTGTTTATGTCAAACGATTCCTACATCATTGCCTCCATGGCGTAAATATTCAACTGCTCCCACCATTCCTGGTTATAGTCAAATAACCTCTTTGACACCCATAATCAAAGAGTTCATCGGAGACAAAGCAGAAGGCGAAGGCCAGTTACAGGCTGATCAACTCTTTGCTCGTGTCCATGAGTTTGAAGGAAGTGGTTCTTGTTTTGTGGAAATGGTTGGAAAGAAAAAACGAAAAGCGTATTGTAAAGTCACACATTTATTGGATCCCATTCGTACAATCCAAAAGTTTTACGGACATCCTGAAAAAGGGGGGCGTCGTCGCCAATCCAAGTTATCCAACCCTATGAATCAAGCCTACGTGGATGCCTTGGCAAACTATTTGTTGGGTCAGATACGAGAACGCGGGCTCAGTCCCCACTTTTGCTTGTTCTATGGAGGTTTCCAAGGCGTTGCGCAAAACTATCGTTTTAACATCACAGAAGAATACGAAAGTTATCGTAAATACAAAAAGTTTTGGGAACATCGCCGTCAAGGTTTATTTTCCTTGGTTTTGAAACATGAAAGTGAAGAAGATGACGAAGAAATAAATGAAGACGATGTAAATGAAACATTTGGTTGGTTAACTCAAACCCCCAAAAGTTCTCTTCATTCTTCATCCTTTTCATACTCTACGCGCAAAACGGCTAAATCAGAAAGCAGTCACATCTCTTTTACAGAGTTAGAGGGTGTTGAAGATATCGGACTTCAAACAAATGGGGTCGAGTTGGAAAGTATTCACTCGATGGAAGAAATGCCAGAGTTAGAAGATTTAGAAGAAAAAAAATCTGAAGAATCGGACTCTGAAGAAGATTCAGAAGATTCAGAAGAAAATGAGTTGGAAATGTATGCTGAATTCAAAGATTTTCCAACCATGTTAATCTTCCAAGAAGAAATGGAAGGTGTCTTGGATGATTTGTTAGATGAAGAAGAGGAACATGATGAAGAATGGGAAAGTCGTTGGGCTGCATGGACGTTTCAGATTGTCGCTGCACTTTGCGTTGCCCAAGGTGTTTTAGGATTTACACACAATGATTTACATACCAATAACATTGTATGGACGGAAACGGATCAACCATTCCTCTTTTACAAAAACCGTGCGGGTCAGGTCTGGCGTGTACCAACCTTTGGAAAAATCTTTCGCATTATTGATTTTGGTCGTGCGATTTTCCGTGTGGGTGATAAATGGTTTGCGAGCGATGATTATGAACGTGGTGGAGATGCCGAAGGACAATATAACTTTGAAGCGATTCGCACCATGCGTTCCAGCAAACCCAAAGTGTATCCCAATCCTTCCTTTGACTTGTGTCGTTACGCAGTGAGTGTGTTAGAGGGATTGTTTCCAACTCGTCCTGCGGAGTTAATCGATGGAGTCTTGATTAGCAAAGAAGGTGGTTGGGAAATCCACGAAACGGAATCACCTCTCTTTAACTTACTCTGGTCATGGACGATGGATGATAAAGGATGTAATGTACTTCACGATGAAAACTATGAAGAACGTTTTCCTGATTTTGATTTGTATATTCACATTGGCGCACATGTTCACGGGGCGAAACCACAGGAACAACTACACAAAGCCCTCTTTGACCAGTTCAAAATGGATGCGTCAAAGGTGGGTGAATGGGAAACGATTTATCCTTTATTCTGTTGAAAAATCTTCAAAGTTTTCATTTGAAAACTCGTGTGTCATCATATTTCTTAAATTTTGTTTGTATGTTGGATGTCTTTGTTTAATTTCTCGTAGTATTTCTTGTGGAGTATTATATTTCTCATGAATCTTCGCATAGTCATGTGCGATTGACTCATAATATGTTGAATATGGCTTTGGTTCAGGTGTTCCAACAATAGCTTCTTTTGTTTTTGTTTTACTTGAATTTCCAACAGGATAAAGTTCTGCGTTTTTATTTATTTCAAACTCATGTACTTTTACATCATTTGAAAAACCAAACTTTTTTTCTCTTGGTTTAACAGGGTTCAATACATTTCGTTGTCCCAACTGTCTTGTGAACATCTTTTTTTGACCACCTCTTTGACTTTTTCTTGTATATTTACGAGCCCCACGACGTTGTTTTTTTGTTTTACGTTTGCCTCCTGAAGTTTTTTGACGAAGTTTTTCCATTCCTGTAAGAAGTGTACGTGATTGTTCTCCAGGTTTACGAAATGTTACTTTGGCTTGACCAAATCTCCAGTTTCCATAACCTTCTATTTTTTCTGCTTTTCCAAGATTTTCAATACCTCCTTGCCAACCTTCGCGTTCATAGTTTTTTCCCAACTCAATCTGTGTTGGTTGAAGTTTACGAAATGTTTTTTTATTAGCATTTGATAAAGAAGGTGATTCAAGAGCAGCTTTACCCATAGGGTTAAGTTGTTCTTTTTGGGCATTTGTGAGTTTTGGTAAAGGATAGTTGTTCATTCTATTTTTTTAAAGTTTTTTAAAATCTTGCCGGGCCAGTTTGTATTTCATAATCACCAGAACTAACGGAAGAGGCAACCCCCTTTGACACTTCTTTCACAGCGTTTTGTCCTGCCGAAATCCATGTATGAATCGATTCCGGGAGAAACATGTATAGAATCGCACTCAAAAAAGCACCAAAACAAAAGTCACGGAAAACTGCGCGGTAGCGCAGTTCTTGTCCTTCATGTTTTGTCATAAGTTGTTGTCCTGCGGAAAGAGAGGCAACAATCGAACCGCCAACGCCTATAGCGACCCAGAAATCTGTGTTGGTATAGTCCATTCTAAGGCAAAAGAATCTTTGTTAAAGCAAAAGTAAAACGCAGTTTATAGATTGAGTTCTTCAGCTTCAATATTTTCAGATGTATCCTCCATTTCTCCTTCCAAATCTTCCCAATCTTCCTCTTCATCTTCGTCGGGTTTGAGTTCAGCCTCGGCAAAGGGAGCTTCTTCAATCGTATTTCCTTCCAAGTTGTCTGAACTAAAAAAAGTATGAGTTTGTTGGAAACTTACAGAAGGTTTTGTATCAATGTAAATCATTTGTGATTCAGATTTTGCCTCTTCTGTGTCAACATGAATCACTGGTTCTTTGATCTCTGATGTTTCATGAAGTATTGGTTTTTCTTCTTCTTTTGCTTTTATTTCTTCTTCTTTTGGTTTTATTTCTTCTTCATTTGCTTTAACAGAATCTGTATTTTCTTCAATAACAGGTGTTTTTTCTTCTTCAACTACAGGTGTTTCTTCGACAATAGTTTTTTCTTCAACAACGGGTTTTTCTTCAACAACTGGTTTTTCTTCAACAACTGGTTTTTCTTCAACAACGGGTTTTTCTTCAACAACAGGTTTTTCCTCTTCTTCTAACTGTTTTTCCACAGGTTTGGGTTTTTCTTCTTCATCATCAGGTTGAAGATATTCGCGTAAAATCTTTTTCACAGGCAACATACCACGAATGGCTTGAACTACTGCTTCCTGTAAAAGGGTACTGACTTGGCGAAGGTTCTTTTGTTTTTCAAAACTGGATGTTTCTGCGAATAAAAAGGCATTTGTCCATAAGGAACGAGCTGATTCACTTAATACACGATGTAAGAAATGATCTAACTTGGGTATTGTGATTTGTAATCCATTTTGTTTTGTATTCAAACGAATCGCAGATAAAACTTTTGTATGTGCTAAAAACACTGCTGTCAATAGCTCCTCCAAGTAGTCACATTTACAATCAGCCTGAATGGTATCCGTTTCACGAACGACTTTATCCTGGTTCCAATCCGGGATTGCCTGGAGAAGATTTTGGAACTGCCAGAGAGCTTTTTGTGGGCTTGGTGACTGTTGTTTTGCCGTTTCCAACATTTGTAAAAAGTAACTTTCCAAGGAAGGCGTTAAAAATCCACATAGTTGGCGTGTATATTCGGATTTTGCCTCGCTGTACACGGATAACTCAGGAGAGGAGTTCATGATTCTAGGTGTAAGAGGAATGGTTTAGACGCTATTCAACCGCACATTTTGAACGTAAGGCAAATAAATGAGCCCATGGGGAGGCACCACCACCCACCTCTTTCAGAGACATAAGTGCTTCTTCCCATAAAACAGGATCATGAAGATGTTCTCGAATCGTATCAATCGGTTGTTCTGCTTGTAAAAAACCTTCATGACATGTTTTGGATTGTGGAAGATTTGTTTGTAAAAGGGCTGCGATTTTAGCTTTTTGTGATTCTTTACGAAAAGAATTTTTCATAGGACATTGGCGCCATTCACAACGACTTTGGATGGCTGGTGTGATACGTTGGGGGTCGCGACATTCCAAAATACATTGGACTTGTTCACTGACTGTTTCCAAAATGCGTCGTAAAAACGCTTGGGCTTCAGGAGTTAAGTCATCTGCGCCTTCAATCCAAACATATAACGGTTCTTGACTACGAACTTGTTGGTGAAGATTTTCACGGCCTTCGCGTAGGGTACGATCAGTTCTTGCGTTCCAATGGAAAAGTTTTTTGCGCGCTGCGCGCACCTGGGACAAGATCCAGGTTGTCTTTCCGCACCCAGGCGGTCCATACACTAACCAGGCTGGTTGTGGCATTCCTCTTACACACCAACATCTAAACTTTTTAGATAGATTTTACCATTTAAAAAAAAATAAACTAGTTTTTATATAATGGCAAATATTAATGAAGCATTTGATTCTTTATTAAAATCAAGAGAAACTGTAATTCATCCTCAAGTAAACAAATCATCTTTTTCATCCCTGCCTGATGTTTTATATCCAATAAATGATATGGGACATTTAGAATTTATTAATAAAAATGGAACACAAGTTCGTATAATGGAATTATATAAACTTGTTGGAAAAAATGTGAAACAAACAGTTGATTCAAACGGTATCGTGAATATGAGTAGTGAGTTTAAAACAAAAACATACAATATTCATGGAACTGATGTTTTAATTGATTTTTCTAAACTTCGTTAAGTCTAAACTTTTTAGATAGAGTCTAAGTAATGGGGCAAGAGACAAGTCAACTGTCAAAGGATGATTGGCTAAATATTTCAACCAAGTTGTTGTATTTAGAAAGTCGTTATGTCAATTTTTTAGATTCTTTTAAAACTCGTCGTAGTTTCAACGAGTTAGATGATGTGCGTGATGGAATCATATGGAACCAGTATGTGTGGTTTGAACAACGAATACATGAAATCAAAAATCCTGAATATCAAGATTTTCTTCAACAGTTCCAAGCAAGAATGCGCAAACATCGCAAACTGTATTTGATTTATAAAACCCAACGGTTGTGGAGACAACGCCATGGAAGCCCAAGAGGGAGTCAGAGGGGAAGTTTTAGTTTTTAGGCAAATAACTCAGCCTGCGTGCTTTTTACTTTTAAGTGAAAAGTTCTGGTCTAGCTTTTTTCAACTGACTTGCCAAGCGGTCATCATGTTCTGCTGATTTTTGTAATGAAATCATCAGAGGATTACTTTCAACCGCAGAAATCACATCGCGTTGATTGCGTTCTTGTGTCACATCGAGTTTCAAAGGGGCGCGGTATTTGACGCGACCAAGGTCCGCAACACCTGGTCCTAAATCACGAGGAAGAGCAGTGGGAACGCGGTCGTTAATCACATCCGTATCCAATTTACGACTGGTCACGTGAGGTTCATCACCTTTGAACAACTGAATATTACCACCAGCCAAGTTACGTCCTTTGGAGATTTGTTGTTTATTAGGATTCAAGCGCATGTTATATGCGAAGGAGTGGGACATGTGGCGTTCGTGGGCTGCTTTTGGACCACCCACATAGGAGCTCTTGGCACTAATCTGGGCTTTTTGGGTTGGGCGGGCGATATCGTCAGGATCATAGACTTTTAAACGGGTTGGCGCATCCGCAGGAGCGGCAATACCATAACGATCCAAGAAAATCGTACCCTCTTTGACTGTCGTACGCGCAACATCATTTGGATCCCATACAGTAATCGCAGGCGCACCACCAGCATACCCAGTTGGAACACCCGCTTGTTGGATATTGCCAACCGTTTCCGCACGACGGGTTGGGCGAGATTCATCTTGGAAGTGAACAGTACCTGCTCCAGCTTCAGCGGGACTCAAGTTCAAACCCATGACGCGGTCACTTGTAAAGTAACGTTCATTAGGACGAACTTCAAAGCCTTCTTTACCATAATCGTCTTCGGCACCTTGAACAAAGTAAGAACTACCATCGGCGTTACGATAACCCGCACCACCATATTGTTGAGCCATTGGTTTGCGGTAAGAGCCAACCACGTAGTTCATTTGGAAGTCTTGGGAAGCACCAGGACCCATGTATTCCACAGATGTTTCAGGACGAGTTGTTTCAGGTAAAATCTGGATTGGACGAGAGGTTTCTTTGGTGTACTCACCTTGACCCGCAATACCAAATCGTTCGCCAGATTCATCAATGTAAAAGGTATCAGGGCGATATTTACGGACTTCACCTGCGTTATCCATAGCTTTTCCAATCATGTGTTGACCAGGAACAACGGGCATGTTATAGGTGAGTTTTGGATTATCCGCAGTACGCAAATCGTCCGTTTTACGAATATTTTTCATCATTAGTTCATTGACTTCGATTTGTTGGAAACCACCTTTACCTGTTGAACTAAATCCTTCACCAACACCTGGAGCAACTCGAACAGGTTCAAATGGACGTTCACCTGCGCGGTTACGAGGATCATTTATACGAGATTGAATAAAGTCAGAACTATTTTCCATCCCGTAGACATTGCCAAAGGGGACTTGTGTATTATCAAACATTTGTTCCACTTCTTGTTTGCGAATTGTGGTCTTACTTTCACCTGTGTAGGTTCCAAGAACATTGGAATAGGCATCAGGATTCATGTTTTGTTTCACACGACCACCGAAAAATGGTTGCATGTTGTTGTGGGTAAAATCAGATGTTTTCATGGATTGCCCAGAAAGTTGACTTATAAAGCTATCTGTACCATTGATGCCTTCCACATAGTCAGGATTTGATTCAATGCCAGCGGGATTCATCATGACATCAGGGGTTGCGCTTAAGATACCTGTGGGAGAGGGAGTCCATTCACCCACCTTTTGCTGAGCTGGAGGCTGTAAGGAAAGAGTTCCGCCGGGTAGGTAACCTGCTTCCGCGCTTGCGTTAGGCTGTGAAGGAAATGGTTTACGACCCATTAAGTCATTGTAACGAATATCTAACTCTGGGTTATTACCATGAAGACTTGTTTTAGGACTTGTCACTTTCGCAGCGTTCGCAAAATTTTCTTTCACAGAAATGGCTCTGCGTGCTTGTGGATTATTGGAAGCTGATTTTGTGGGATATGCGTAGGTATTGGATGTCTGTTTGGCGAGCAAGACACCTGCTCCGCCCAATAAAGCTAATGCCGCAATCTCCATACTAACCTGAGTATGTAAAAAGGATTGTCTTTTAGACAACTCAAAGGTTTGTCAAAATATTGTTAAACGATATTTTGGAAACTCTTTCAAAAATGTTTTGTATTCATGAAATCAACCCTTTTACATTTCCTTTTGCGCTTTTTGTTGGTCAACAAGTTCTTGTGTAAAGTTTTGTTTGGGAATCGGGTGCGAGGCACATTTGTATTTATCCATTTGACGAGCTGGGATGAAGAAGTCAAAGGGGGTTTCAAAGGTGGATTGGGGATCATGAAAAAGGGGTTGCCAACGATTCCATCCAGTTGCGCGAAGTGTACAAGGAGGATTGTGAAGACGATTGAAGTTTAGGGGGACTGTATTTTCATCTTCAGGAGTGGTGTATCCTGCGCGATTCATTTCGTTCGTACGTGGATCGTATAAAAGTTCATCTGCGCGCCATTTGCTCGGAGGACGACCAACACCTTTCAAATCGGATTCCACTTCAGTTCTCCATTTTCCACTTACCCAACCTGCGCCAGATTCTTGGATACGTGTTGTAGGTGCGACAGGAAAACTTGTTGGGCAGTTGCGTAAAGGTGTGAAGGCATAGCGGCCAGCGTAGGTCGAAATGCGCATGTCGTCGGCTTGATGAAAGTCATCCCAGCGACTACGTGTAAGATTTGTCTGTCGGGGTGTAGAACACATTCTGATTTACATATTAATATTTCCATGGTTGTTGGCATGTTTCAATCGTAAAAGGTTCCGGCGCAATCGTGGCCGGATACGCCCACATTTGAGATTGTGCTAATGGTTTTGTGACCACATTGACAACCACCTTCTCTTTTGGCACATTACGAATGATTTGTTGAACGTTGTCTGGAAGGGGTTTGTGTTGACGTTGTGGGCAAAATGTATTCGGACGAGTTATACCGCGTAAATCCGATTCAAGTTCCACTTGACTTTGGCGATTTTTGTAAGGTACTTCATTTCCACCAACAATGCCGAGAATATGTTGGGAAGGTTTTGTGTGTTCTCCGTAAGAGGGCATGATTTCATAGGTTTGAGGATTTTCCTTTTTTTCCCAGGAATGAGGTTGTGTTCCAAAGGCTTCGCCCAAGTTATTCAAAAGACAACTCGCGTTCATTCTGTTCTCACATAAAAAAGATTTAAGAGGCAGATGGCAACCGTAGCATGTACCGAAAAAGAGATTGATTTACCCAAAAATGAGGCAAATACATGTTGGTGGTTGAGTTCTAACTTGGTTTTATTTCACAAAAAACGTCCTGAACTTGAAGCACTTTTTTCAAGTTATGAAGAGTATCAAAAGAAAACAAACCCCCTTTTTCATTTTACACTAGAACTTTGGTCGCGGTTTGAAGCTGTTTATAAGTTTTATACAAAGCAACAAGAACTTAATCAAGAACAACTTATAAACATTCGTATTGAAAAAGATATGGAAATATTTAACACTGACCAGTTTAAAATAAATGGCTCTTCCTTTCAAGACGCACAAGAATATCTTCAAAAACTATTTCAACATATTCCTATCCATACTTTGTACACAGTTCTAGCAGCTGAACCAAATAATCAAAAACTTCATTTGTGGGATGTAACAATGGTGGAAGAATCCGTTGGAATCCAAGGTAAAGTAGAAAAGCAAGTTGATCGTTTTCAATGTAATCGCGATACAAATACAGTCATAATAAATGTAAATCGAAGCAATGATAAATCAAAAACAAACCCGTTAAAGGAGGTTTGTTCAGTTCTTGAACGTATTGATATTCCGTTGATTGATTCTGAAAAAAACTTGATTGAAAATCCAATCACAGACTCAACAAACCCCCTTTTACAAAACGATAAACTGATTCAAACAACTTTTCAACTAGACTCAATCTTGTGTGTAACAGATGGTCATTATTTTGCTTACGTAAAATGTTCAGATTCAGATGAATGGTTACATTATGGTGCGATGACAGAAGGAAAACTTACAAAATCATTTACAAACTTTTCAGAAATGATGAAGAGTGAAAGTGAATTACCAAAACAAGCAACTTTATTAATGTATTCAAAGGTGTAAAAGTGGTGTTTATATCAAACTGTGAATAGTCTATTATCTATCGCCAGTTTGATTAGCAGTTTAAATCACGAACATAGGCACGAGAAGGGATACCCCCACGAATCCATCCATTGGCAGCGGCTTCTTGGACCAAATGTTCAGGTTTTTGGATATTGTCACGAACCGTTTGGATGAGAGGTTCAAACACACCATCGAAACTTTGTTCGGTAATAGTTCCACATTCTTTGCCTTGACGGACTTGTTCAGGGTGTAAAAGCATGGATTCAACATCAGAGTTACCACGTCCAGTACCCATGTAAGGAACGGTTAAGAAGGGACGAGCTTGTTGGCGAATCATACAGCGGTTGTTTTTAAATTCAGGTTGGTTTTTCAAAACAGATTCTGCGTCGATTTCTTTGTTGTTGGCACCAAAACCTTCGCGGGGGTAGACTAAAAGGTTAGGGATGGAAAGAGGATTAACTTTACGAGCGTCGGGAACTAAGTTGGTTAAATTATATTTACCAGGACCAAGACTTTGGGAGTAGTAGGAAGAAATACCACAGGCATCATCGCGGGTATGTGTTAAACGGTTGATGTCCATTCTGTTCTAACCGGTAAGATAAGAATTTTATTGGATCGAATATCTAAAGTTGAAAAAATGACATATAGAAGATGTCAAAATCATTTATGAAAATATTTGTTATTACAAAAGACGAATACAATCTTATTGAAGATTGGCTTGTATATCATAGTCATATTGTTGGATTTGAAAACATTGTTGTCATTGATAATAAAAGTACACATCCAGTTGTCCTTGAAGTATATAAAAAATATCTTGAAAAAGGGATAAAATTACATTATTTTGATTCTTATGAAGGACAAAATCAAGGTAAAACAATGACCCAATACATTAATATTTATAAAGAAACATGTGAATGGTGTGTTCCACTTGATACAGATGAGTTCTTGTTTTCTGCTGAACATTTAAAAAGAGGTGAAGATCCAACGGAACCAAAACATATATTGGAAACATTTCAAAACATACCAACACATATAACATCATGTTGTATTGAATACTTTCCCCAAGCTGAAGTCGATCCTACCCATTTCAGTTATAGAGATGGGTTTGTACTCCATCCAGCTCAAAA
>JACCDW011617174.1_pt1 | contig 28254 bp, 13 predicted proteins | sample 7449781 | NCBI WGS metagenome assembly JACCDW01 (sample SAMN15323449, study PRJNA562643) | freshwater metagenome | isolation source: river surface water | place: USA:Blue River Watershed | collected 2017-08-18
CTACGAAGACTTCGTAAAAGAGGTCGGTGTTGGATACTCTACTCCTGATGGTGTTAAGTATGCTGACCCCAAGGTAAATGTCATCGAAATCAATAGCGAAGTGTTCGACTTCTAAGTAACACCAACTCATGTCGTATGAGTATAAACTAGGCACGCTCCAGGAACTAGCACAACTGCTAGAATGAGGGAACTAGGGGCACCCTTACTCAACACACACTAACTAACACACAAGAACACAACATGTCCAAGACCGTGATGCTTTCTCTGCTCGCTCAAGGTAACACTGGCGATGAGATTCTGTCCATTCTTGATACACTCACCTCTGATAATGTTTCGGAGGCAGGTTATAACGAACCGACTGCAGATGTGATTGAGTTCTGATGTCGTAGACAGAGCGTTAGCGATATCTAACTGTGTGCCCTCTAGTTGACTCTGGAGGGCACTTATGTTAGTCTAGGTTTATGACAGTGGTTCGGCAGTGTTTTGCGCGGTTCGTTTATATCGTCGCGGCGGCGTTGCGTTTATAAAAATCGATAAGTCCCTAACCTACAGAGGTGACAAAACGCGAGAGTGATATCAGTTTCATAAAAAAATTTCTGCCAAAAAATTATGAGCAAAAAACGTCGGCCGTATTGGAACTTTTATAGAGCAGTACTTGCAGGGTGGATGATACGTTATCCTGGAAAAATGTTTCGTATACTTGGAATACCTCTGGGTATATTAATAGTTACGATATATAATGCAGTAACGAAATAAGTTACATAAAAAAAAATTCCGGAAATATTTTTTTATGACTGAAAAGATTTACCACATATATGCAAAGGACCAGTGCATATATCACAGTTTATCAGAGGAGAAATTCTCTGACACCTGGGATATGTTACACAAAATGGTTGAATTTCTTGGTAGAAATATTTCAAGAGATGATTTATCTTATGAAGAATTATATGTAAGTAAGGAAATAGTTTTAAACTCTTCGCATTGACAAATGCTAAATAGACGGATAAAATTGAACTGAAGGTTTATTTAAACTTATGGCAAAAGGATTTACTGTTAAAACTGTGGCACCTAAAAAGACCACTGAAGAGTGGGATTATGATGCAATCAAAGAGAGAATGAAAGGAAAGAGCATTGTATTTTGTCTTCCTGGAAGAGGGTGCTCATTTATTTTTCTAAAAGCATTTGTACAACTTTGTTTTGATCTCGTACAAAATGGAATGAGTATTCAGATTAGTCAAGACTACTCATCAATGGTTAACTTTGCACGTTGTAAGTGTCTTGGTGCAAATGTTCTTCGTGGACCAAAGCAAGTACCTTGGGATGGAAAACTTCAATATGATTATCAACTATGGATTGATAGTGATATTGTTTTTGATTCTAACAAGTTTTGGCAACTCTGTGATATGGCACTCCCTGCTGAAGGAGAGGAGCGTGAAGTTGTCGCAGGTTGGTACGCTACTGAGGATGGTCACACAACCTCTGTCGCACACTGGTTAGAAGAAGATGACTTCCGTAAGAATGGTGGAGTTATGAATCATGAAACTGTAGAATCCATCAGCAAGCGTCGTAAGCCTTTTACTGTAGATTATACAGGTTTTGGTTGGGTTCTGATTAAGAAGGGTGTTTTTGAAAATCTCGAATATCCTTGGTTTGCTCCTAAGATGCAAGTCTTTGAGTCTGGTGCAGTTCAAGATATGTGTGGCGAAGACGTTTCATTCTGTCTTGATGCTATTGAAAGAGGTTTTAAAATCTGGTGCGACCCTCGCATTAGAGTCGGTCATGAGAAAACTCGTATTATCTGATGGAAAAAACTTACAATCTTTTATACAAAGGTCGTAAAATTTATACAAATCTCACTATGGAGGACTGTAGTGAGATTCTTCAAGACTTCTCAGAGCGTTATTTCTCGGGAGAAGATATCGATCCAAATGAACTAGAAATGGAGGAAATTGTAAATGGCTAAAGGTGGAAGTAATAAGACTCTGTTTGAACCCGGAGCACCTAAAAAAACCCGTCAGGGACGTTCTGCTCGTACATTGCTAAGTGCTACCTCTCGCAATGGTCGTAAGAAAAGGTACAGGGGTCAAGGAAAATAAAATATATTATAGAGTGTTTAAATAGAACTAAGCACTCTTTTTTTTATGTCCGAAAAAGAAGCATATATTCTTAACTGGATAAAGGAAGTATCTAAAGTTAGAAAAGAGTTGAATGGATTTGCGATTTGTCCCTTTGCTTCGAGTGCAAAATATAAGATTGTCGAGTGCTCTGCAGAAGATATTATACCAATAGAGGGATATCAAGTTATTATTTACATCATAGAAGACTATTTTAACTTAGATACTGTTGAATTTTGGGTTGAATATTACAATTCAAAACATAAAGACTGGAAATTCTTCGAAGACTGTGGAATGTACGATACATACATTCAAGGAATTAAGACAAATAATGGCAAATATAATCTCATTCTAGCTCAACCAACGGAAAAGTTACGTAATTTCAGAGAAAAATTAGCAAAAACATCATATTATGATCTTTGGGATGAAAAATATCTAAAAGAAATTCTTGAAAATGACTATGATATTATAGAAGACGGGATAGCAACCCCGTAAAAAGTTCTGATTTTAACAAATCAGGAGCACAAAATGACCAAAAAAGTCGATAAAAACCAAAATTATATGAAAAATCAATGGGGAACTCAATATTTGAGTAGTGAGTATGGTTGGGAGACCCAAATTCAGAAGCAAAAAATGCTACGTGAGATAGCAAATGACGAATTAACTCCAAAAAAACATGATTTTTTTCACCAAAACGAAATTCATTCAAAAATTCGCAATGATGATGACTATGATGACTGGGATTATGGAACAGAACCACTATATGAATCAAAAAATCTTTAATAAATAAGATAGAATTATAATAATCAATGCCTCTAGAAAGGGTAAGTCAAGGATTTAAAGACATTAGCATGTCATTTCAGAGTAACCCTCTGACAAATGATCTTATTGCTCTTAAAAATGAATCCGCCATTGCTCGTTCTGTTCGTAATATTGTACTTACTTTACCCGGAGAGAAATTTTTTAATGAAAATTTTGGTTCTAGTATTGGTAAGTCACTTTTTGAAAATTTAGATAGTGCTTCTGCTCTTACTATAAAAGATGAAATAGAAAATTCTATAAGAAATTATGAACCAAGAGTTTCATTAATAGATGTTCAAGTAAATCCAGATTTTGACAATAATTCTTTCGACGTAATTTTAATTTATAGAATAATTGGTATAGATGTCCCAGCGCAACAATTACAGTTCGTTTTGCAATCTACTAGGTAAATGCCATTAGTAAATTTTTCAAATCTGGATTTTGACCAGATTAAAGCCAGTCTTAGAGACTATCTAAGATCAAATTCAAACTTTACCGATTATGATTTTGAAGGATCTAATCTTTCAACCATTGTTGATGTTTTGGCCTACAACACCTATATTACCTCATATAATGCAAATATGGTTGCAAATGAGGTGTTTATTGATAGCGCAACACTTAGAGAAAATGTTGTTGCTCTTGCAAGAAATATTGGTTATATTCCAAGGTCAAGAAAATCCTCAATAGCAACTATAAGTTTTTTTGTAGATTTTTCACAACAACAAAATATTACTCCATCATCTTTAACTTTAAAAAAAGGTCCAGTTGCTTCTACTTCTGGTACTTTTGGAAATCAATCTTTCATTTTTTCAATATTAGACGATATAACTGTTCCTGTAGTAGATAATATAGCTTCTTTCAATGATATTAAAATTTATGAGGGAGTATTATTAAGTGCTAATTTTACATATTCTTCCAGTATTCCAAATCAAAGATTTGTTTTACCAAACTCAGGTGTAGATACTGATTTAATTTCTGTCAGAGTGAAAGATACGATATCTTCATCATCAAGCACAAAGTACACTCTACAAGATAGTGTTTTTGATGTAGATAAAAATTCTAAAGTTTATTATTTACAAGAAATTGAAGATGAAAGATATGAAATATTGTTTGGTGATGGTGTGCTTTTTGGTAAAGGATTAGAAAATCAAAATTATGTAGAAGTTGATTATATAGTGTCAAATGGCGAAAATGCAAATGGAATAAGTCAATTTAATTTCTCCGGAAGATTAACTTATACTATACAATCACAAGAAATATCAGTTACTTCCGGAATATCATTATTAACCACTGGTGTTATTTCTCAAGGTGGGAAAAATATTGAATCCGTAGAATCTATTAAAAAATATGCACCAAGAATATATGCATCTCAAAATAGAGCTTTATCAGCAAATGATTATGAATCTCTAATTCCTACCAAAATATATCCAGAAACTGAATCCATATCAGTTTTTGGAGGGGAAGAATTAGTACCACCTCAATATGGGAAGGTTTTTATTAGTATAAAACCAAGAACAGGAGATTTTATTCCCAATTTAATTAAAGAAAATATCAAAAGAGAATTAAAAAAATATGCAGTTGCTGGTATAGTTCCCGAAATATTAGACCTTAAATATCTTTATGTTGAAGCAGATTCGAAAATTTATTATAATACAAATTTAGCTCCAAGTTCTTCATATGTTTCTAGCATAATTCAATCCAATGTCGGAAAATATGCAGATTCCACTGAATTAAACATGTATGGCGCTAGATTTAAGTATAGTAAATTTCTTAAAATTATAGACGATAGTCATGAATCTATAACTTCTAATATTACTAAAATTCAAATTAGAAGAGATCTCAGAGTTGTTTTAAATACATTTGCGGAATATCAGATTGGTTTTGGAAATGCTTTTTATATAAAAAGCATGAGTGGATACAATATCAAATCTTCTTCCTTTAGAGTATCGGAATTTCAAGAACTTGTTTATCTTTCAGATGTTCCAGATACCAATGCAACTACAGGATCTGTATTTTTATTTACAGTTCCAAGTCAAAACTCCACAACACCTACGATAGTTAAAAGAAACGTTGGAAAAATAGATTATGAAAAAGGTATTATTACTTTAAATCCAATCAACATACTTTCTTCTAAAGTAAAAGATGGACAGTCTATAATTGAAATTTCTGCAATTCCAAAATCAAATGATGTTATTGGATTACAGGATCTTTATTTACAACTAGATATTAGTAAGAGTGTTTTTGAAATGATACCTGACGAAATATCATCAGGTTTAGATCCTTCAGCATCAAATTACATAGTAACTTCAAGTTACAGCAACGGGAACTTAGTAAGATCTTAATAAAAATGTCAGAAAAAAGAATTCAGTTTAATAACATCATTCAGAATCAACTTCCTTCTTATGTGAGGGAAGAATTTCCTTTAGTTGCTGAGTTTTTAAAGCAATATTATATCTCACAAGAGTTTGAGAGTTCTCCGACCGATATTATTCAAAATATAGATCAATATATTAAATTAGATAATATAAAATTAACTTCTGAACTCACATTATTAACATCAGACATTTCTTTTCTTGATGAAACTATACCAGTTTCATCAACTATTGGATTTCCAGACTCATATGGACTGATTCAGATTGATAATGAAATTATCACATACACTAGTAAAACATCAAATTCTTTCCTTGGGTGTATTAGGGGATTTAGTGGAACTACTTCATATAGAAATGAAAATAAACAAGATGAATTAGTATTCAAGACATCAGAGTCTTCTGACCATAAGCGAGTAGTTACTGTAAATGGTGAAGAAAAAATAACAGAAGTAATCAATTTAAGTTCTTTATTTTTAAAAGAATTTTTTAACAAAATAAAATATCAATTAACTCCTGGATTTGAAAATAGAGAATTTTATAGTGAACTTGATGAATATTTGTTTCTAAAACAATCAAAGGATTTTTATTCTACAAGAGGAACTGATATTTCATTTAAAATTTTATTTAAAGTTTTATATGGAGAAGATGTCAAAATAATAAAACCGCAAGATAATCTAATTAAACCTTCTGACGCTCAGTATAATATTACCAATGATTTAGTTGTAGAAAGTATAATTGGAAATCCTGAAGAACTAGTTAATTCCACTTTATTCCAAGATGAGTATAAAAATACATTTACAAAAGGATATGCACCAATATCCAAAGTAGAAAAAATAATAGATTCTTTAGGAAAAGTATATTATAAATTAAGTTTTGATGCTGGATATAATAAAGATATAAACGTAGAAGGATCTCTTTATGGAAATTTTTTAGTTCATCCAAAAACAAAAGTAATAGGAAACGTTGTTTCTGGCGATACTATCATAGACGTTGATTCTACCGTAGGGTTCCCACAAGAGGGAGATCTTTCAGTATTATATTCTGATGGAACTGAAGGTTTAATTTCTTACACCTCAAAATCACTTAATCAATTTTGGGGATGCAAAAACGTAACAAAAACTATTTTAGATACAACAAGTATAGTATTAAATGTCTATGCATATGGAAAATCTAATAAAAATTTAAATGAAGAAATTAGAGTAAGAATTACCTCAGTTTTAAAAAACGTAGATATAATAGGAGACACTTATTTTTATAAAAAAGATAACAAAGGAGTTATTAAAAATCTTGGATTAGAAAAACAAAACAATCCAGTATTTGATAATTGGTTGTTAAATACGACTAAAATTTTGCAAGTCACTTCAATAGAATTAGTTGATAATATCAATCAAAAATATAAGTTAGTCACAAAGAATGAGCACGACCTTAGAATAGGGGATAAAATTAAGTTAAAGTCAAACAGTGGATTGGAAAGTTATGCAACTGTTGAAGATGCAGTCTCTGCCTTTGAAATTTTAATTAAAGAAGTTAATGCTTCTTTAAATGTAAATTCGTCTTACACTATTCAAAGACAATTATTAAAGGTCAATTCTCCTTCTTACCCTTCATTAGAGAATCAACTTGCAAATGTCCAAAATGTTTATGGAATAGAGAATAGAGTTTTAGTTTCCTCTCAATCTTTACCTTACTATACTGAAACTCCAATAAACAATTCTGTTGAATTTTTAGGAAGTTTTAATACAGGAATAACAAGTATATTTACCACAACAAAACAGCACACCTTTTACACTGGAGACGCTGTATACTACACACCAAATGTAGAGAGTGAAATTTTACCAGAAGGATTATATTACATAAAAAGAATTGATGAGAATAATTTAAAATTTTCTAAGAGTAGGGAAAATATATACAATTCTAATTTTATAGTATTAGAAAATTCTTCCTCAATCTTGGGTAACATTAAAACTTATGAATTTAAGAGTAAAACTTTAACACAACAAAATATTTTAAGAGAAATTGCACCACCGATTAACGATGGTCAAGAATATTCAACTACTCCAGGATCTATTGGTATTTTAGTTAATGGTGTTGAATTATTAAATTACAAATCAAAAGATCAGATTTTTTATGGACCTATAGAAGAAATATCTGTTGTAGGTTCAAGTTCTGATTATGATGTAATCAACCCCCCTATTTTATCAATAGAAGATTCTGTAGGGTACGGTGCTACAGGATATTGCTCAGTAAAAGGATCTCTTCAAGAAATTAGAATTATTGACCCTGGATTTGATTATCTTGAAACTCCTACTATCAATATCACAGGAGGAAATGGTACTGGCGCAAAAGCAAAAGCTTTAATGAAGTTAGTGGACCATAAGGTCACATTCAATTCTGAAGAAAAATCAGCAAGAGTAAACATTTCACAAAATACGATTGGTTTTTCCACCTATCATAAATTTAGAAATGCTGAACAAGTAATTTATGATCCGCAGGGACAATTATCAGTTGGTGGTATATCAACTAATTCTTTTTATTATGTTTCAGTAAAAGATTCTTATACATTAAAACTTCACAAGACCTTCAATGATGCTGTATCTGGAATCAATACTGTCACATTAACTTCATATGGTGTTGGAAATCATATTCTAAAATCTTATTCAAAAAAATCAATATTATCTGCTATTAATATTGAAGATGTTGGGACTGGGTATGAGAATAAAAAAAGAACAACTTCTGCAGCAGGAATTAATACCTCGTTAGGTTACATTAAAATAGATAATCATGATTTTAAATCTGGGGAGGTAGTTCAGTATTCTACTAATGGTACAGCGATAAGTGGATTAGTAAACAATGAAAAATATTTTGTAACCAAAGTTGACGACAGCAATTTTAAACTTTCTTCAGTTGGAATAGGGTCAATCGGGCAAGATTTTTATTACAAAACAAATCAATACATTTCAATAACATCAGTCGGGTCAGGTATTCATTCTTTTAATTACCCACCAATCTCTGTTGAATTGGTTGGAACAATTGGTATTTCTTCAGTAAGTGGATCGCTGTTTAAAGCGCAAGTTCAACCAATTTTCAGAGGAGAAATAACATCAATTCATTTAGAAAGTAAAGGAGTTGGATATGGTTCATCTGAGGTCATTAATTTTAAAAGAGATCCTTTAGTTTCAGTAAGAAGTGGTTCCGATGCAAAATTAGTACCAATAGTTAACAATGGAAAAATTGTCGATATTTTAATTAATAACCCAGGTGAAAATTACAATTCTCCCCCCACCCTAAACATTATTGGAGGTTCAGGAAGCATTGGTGCAGTTTTAACACCAATCATTGATAATGGACAAATTAAGTCAGTTAAGATAGTAGAAAGTGGATTTGGATATGATCAAAAAAATACTTCAATAACAGTTTCTCCAGCGGGAACATTCTCAGAGTTTAAACCAAAATTAAAGTCTTGGAGAATAAACCTGTTTGCAAAATATCAGAGTCAGTTGAAATCTGACGATGGTTTTATCTTTAACAATCCAACATCAAAATATGGATTAAGTTACTCTCATTTATATACACCAAGGAAATTAAGAGAAAGTCTATATTCTAATGAATTAGGAAATAAAGTACTTTATGGCAAATACGATCTAATCAAACAAAGTGGGAATGAAGTTTCTTCTACAAAACACTCTCCAATAGTTGGTTGGGCATATGACGGAAACCCAATATATGGTCCATATGGATATGCCAAAAAAGAGGGTGGATCTCTAGTTTCTCAAGTAAAATCTGGTTATATTCAAAACATACAACAGCAAGATAGACCACCGTTCTTTCCTGGATTTTTTGTAGAAGATTATCAATACCAAAATTCAGATGATGATTTGGTATTAGATGAATACAATGGTAGATTTTGCGCAACACCAGATTTTCCAAACGGTGTTTATGCATATTTTACAACAATTAGTGAAGAATTTAATGAAGATTTTGATAATTATAAGATTCCCGTGTTTCCCTATGCCATAGGAAATAAATTTAAATCTTCTCCAAATAAATTTAATTTTGAAAGAAATTCAAATCAACAAGATATCAATCTCAATCAGACAAAATGGTTAAGATATACATCTGTATATGATTTTCTTAGTAAAGATGTAAATTATCCTTACATAAATCTACCAAATTCATTGAACCAAACGGTAGATATCACATATGCGTCTCCGGGGTCAATTGAAAGAGTTGATGTAACTTTTGGTGGTCAAAATTATAAAGTAAATGATAAAGTTATTTTTGATGACACTGGAACTGATGGATTTGGATTTTCATCAAAGGTTTCTAAAATAAAAGGAAAGGAAATTAATACTATTAGTGTTGCAAGTACAACCGTTTACAACACAGAAATTTATCAATTAGAAGGAAAGAGGGGGACTGTATTAGTACAATCAAATAATCCACATAATCTTTTAAATAGAGATATTGTAACTATAACAGGATTAAATACAACTTCTTCATCACTTAAGGGTTCTTATACAATTGATATCGCAACAAATACTCTTGCAATTTCAAATCCATCTGGTGTTGGAGCAATTTCATCAACAGGAATAACAACTTATATTGATATAAGAGGAAATTTAGATAATGTTAAAGAAAATGATGTATTTTTACTTGATAGCGAAAGAATAAAAGTTCTAGATTTAGACAGAAAATCGTCTAGGATTAGAGTATTAAGAGCTATTGATGGCACTGTTGGGGCTTCACATAGTTATGGTAATATTTTATATGAAGTTCCAAGAAGATTTTCTATTAATGTGGGGAGTACAACTTCATATAATTATAAATTGAATAAAGAAATTTATTTCGATCCAAAAGAGTCTGTTGCACTTGGAAATTTATTCGGAGTTGGTATAGGTTCTACTCTTTACTTCTCAAATCCAGGTGTGGGGTTAACACAAGTTTTCATACCAACCAAAGCAATATATTTACCTAACCATAATTTAGAAACTGGAGATTCTCTAACATATTCTACTTATGGCGGAACTGGAATCCTAGTATCACAGGATGGGTCTACCTCAGTAAATCTACAAAATTTAGATACCGTTTATGTTGCAAAAATTTCAAATGATTTGGTAGGAATATCTACAGTAAAAGTTGGTATTGGAACCACTGGTACTTTTGTAGGTGTCACTAGTGCTACAAAATCGATAAGCACTTTATACTTTACTGGTATAGGAACTGGAAATTATCATAGTTTTAAAACAAACTATCCAAAAGTATCCGGTCAAGTAACTAAAAATATTGTAACTGTTTCAACTGCAGAAACTCATGGGTTAACAAATAATGATTATGTTTTTGTTAACGTTAGTTCTGGATTATCGACAACCTTTGTTTTTAAATATAATGATTCTAATAGGAGAGTACTAGTAAATCCAAAATCTTTTTCTGCTCCCGATATTAACATCACTGATAATACTATAACAATACCAAATCATAATTTTAAACAAGGTCAAAAAATAATTCATACATCAAATTCTCCTTCAGGAGGACTTTTAAATAATCAAATATATTATATTGTCGTTTTTGACAGGGATACTGTAAAACTATCCCCATCATATTTTAGTTCAGTAAGTTTAGAACCGGAAATTATCAACATAACTTCTTCTTCAACTGGAACTCTGTCTCCAGTAAATCCTCCTATCGAACTGTATAAAAATTCTACAGTTTTATTTGATTTGTCAGATTCATCTCTATCTTATTCTGAAAACTCTAATCTATACTCTGCTTTTGAACTTAATTTTTACTTGGATTCCAATTTTACTCAATTATTTGATAAGTCTAGTGAAAGTGCAGAGTTTGAAGTTAAGAGGCAAGGACGTGTTGGTATTGACAACAACGCTAGAGTATCTTTATTTGTAAGCAATACCCTACCTAAAAAATTATATTATCGCCTAGACCCAGTTTATACGAGTAATGTTACACTACCAAGAATAAAAGAAGAAGTAAATGTAGATCCTTCAGTATTTTCTAATAATCAAATAGAAATTTTCTCTAGTGGATATGAGGGTAAGCATCAAGTTGTTTCTACATCTTCAACAACATTTACTTATAATTTAGAAAAAATACCTGAAATTTCTTCTTATAATTCAAATTCTTCTACCTTAGAGTACGATACAAATTCACTGAGTGCATCTGGACCGGCATCTGAGGTTGCTATTACTTCCAAGGGACAAAATTACTACTCTATACCAAGTTTTACAACTATTATTTCTGGTTCGGGTTCAGGTGCTATATTAGAAGCATTTAGCAAATCAATAGGTAAAATTGAAAAAACTAAAATTGATGATATTGGATTTGATTTTTCATCAGATTTTACAATCAGACCAAATCTTTCTTTACCTCAAATTTTAAAGGTAGAACCTCTTAGTTCTATTGAAAGTGTTGGAATAACTTCTGTTGGAAATGGTTATACAATACCACCAAAACTTATAGTTATTGATGGAAAAACAAAAAATGTAATACCAGAAATAGATTTAAGATATTCTTTAGTAGATGGTGAAGTAATTATTTTAAATAATACCTATAGACTTAATAATACTCAACCAACAATTATTCCGACACAAAATTCAAATGGAGTTGGAATTAGTTCTATTTCTTATAATTCAATAACAAAGGATGTGACAGCAACATTATCCGTTGGTTTTAGCACAGCATCAGCATTTCCATTTAAAATTGGAGATAAAGTTCTAATCGAAAATGTTAGCATTGGTTTGGTTACAACTGGAAGAGGATATAATTCCGAAAATTACAATTATCAACTGTTTACTCTCACTGGAGTGACTACCGCTGTAGGTGGAAATGGAAATGTAACCTATAATATTGGAGATTACTTGAGTGATAATGAGTTTCCTGGAATTTTTAATTCTCAGAATTCAAGCGGAAGAATAATACCGGAAAAATTCTTTCCAAAATTTGATGTTAGGTTAAGAACTAACAAATTTTACAAAAATGAAGAAGTTAGATATCTAAATGAAATTAATTCTATAGGATTTGTAGAGGACTGGAATGAGAAGACCAAGTATCTTACCATTTCATCTAAAAATAATATAGAAACTTCTAAAGTGATTGAAGGGATATCTTCAAAAACACAAGGAGAAATATCTTCAGTTATAAGAACGAATTCATTTATAAATGCAGATGCGTTTTCAAAAGTGGAAAGGGGATGGATAACTGAAACTGGAACATTGAATAATAGTTTACAAAGAATACATGATAATTTTTATTATCAAAATTTCTCATATTCTTTAAAATCAAAAGTTTCTTATGATACTTGGGAAGATGCAGTAGGAAGTTTAAATCACACTTTAGGATTTAAAAAATTTAGTGATTATCAATGCGAAACCTCTACTACTGACATTGATAATAACAAAGTATTCAGTGGAGTATCAACATCTTTCAATGTCGTTGATATTTTTTCCGACATAATTGGAGTGGTAGATTTAAATTGCGTTTATGATTTTGATTTAGCAAGGGAAAATGCACTTACAGTGTCCTCTAAATTAATATCCGATGAAATAACTTTCTCTAGCAGAATATTAACTGACTATCAAGAATCGATAGGTAATCGTGTTTTATCTATTGATGATATTAGTAACTTTTTTAATAGTACAGAAAGAATAGAAAGATTTGGAGACGCATACAAGTTTAATCTATCTGATGCTAGAGGTCAAAAATACATTGCATATGTTAAAGACAAGAGACTTAATGAACTAAGGCAGTTGATGGTCTTTACAATTCTACATGATGATGTTAATGGATATATAAACCAATATTCAAGAGTAGAATCATTCTATGATCTTGGTTCTTTTGATTTTGAAATAAGAGGGTCTCAAGGAAATGTTCTGTTTTATCCAGTGAAATACGAAGTTAATGATTATGATATAACTGTTTTTGTTATTAACATAAAAGATAATTTTGCTGGCGTAGGAAGTACAACTATAGGTGGAATTGTAACGATAGATTCTAATACTTCTTTTGTTTCTTCTGGTTCTACAACAATTGCTAATTTAGGTCCCGCATGTACTTCTTCAAAGGTTCTTGTCGAGGTCACGGGAAATAATGGAGAGTATCAATTTGATGAATTAAATATTATTAATGATGGTACAAATGTTGGAATTCTAGAATATGGAAGATTGAATAACTATCCAGCAGAATCTTATCCAAATTCTGGTCTTGGAACTTATTATGCTTACTTATCGGGATCAAATTTAAACTTAGATTTTGTATCAAATCCAGGAATAGCGGCAACAATTAGCAATTTGCAAGTATCAATTGCCAACACTTCAGTAACGGGTGTAGGAACATTTGATATGAAGTATGCAAGATTCGAATCTAGGTCAACTTCTATAGCATCAAATCCATCTCCCGTTTCTAGTATCATTGCAGAATATCCAAAGGATTATGATGCCGGTTATTTCATAGTTCAAGTAACTGATACAACCAATAACAGATATCAAATGTCTGAACTTGCGGTTGTTGATGATGAAGATCAAGTATATTTTACAGAATTTGGTAACATATATACAAATTCTGATTTGGGAACTATAAGTGCAACAAAAACCACAAACTCTACTCAAGTAAACTTTACACCAATTCCAGATATAGACATTGAAGTTAAATGTTTCTTTAATGTTGTAAGAAATAATGATGATGATAATTTTAACATTGATTATCTTGATGGAACATTTAAAACTGGATATAAAACTATTCTTGGTTCTCAGAGAGACTTGAAAAAATCCTTTGATTTATTTCATAAGGAATATCCCATATTCCAAAAATCTTTTGATGCAGAAAATCCATTTGCAGTTAATATACGCGATAATACAATAACAATCCCAAATCACTATCTTGTTAGCGGAGAAAAAGTAATTTATTCAGTTGGAGTTAATACAGAAACCGATCAACCAATAGGAATTTCTACTGTTGATTTTGGAGTTGGTATTGGAACAACAGATAAACTACCATCCGAAGTTTACGTAATAAAAGTAAGTGAAAATAAGATAAAATTAGCTAAAAATGCTCAGGATGCTTTAAGAAACTTCCCTATAGAACTAGATTTTACTTCTGTTGGAATTGGAACTAGTCATACTATTACTTCAATAAATCAAAATTCAAAAGTTCTTGTAACTATTGATAATATTATCCAATCTCCCGTAGTTTCTACATCAAGCACAACTAGTCTTTCAAGAGCATTAAATGGTGTTGATAATATTCTTTATGTAAACAATGAAAAAGACATTTTTATTAACGATTTGCTTAAAGTTAATACTGAAATAATAAAAGTTGAATCGGTTGGTGTTGGAAGTACAAATTCAATACAGGTCATCAGACCTTGGTTGGGAACTGTTTCGATTGCACATTCTGTAGGTTCTAAGGTAACAAAAATATCCGGAAGTTATAACATTGTAGATAATACATTACATTTTGCAGAGGCACCATATGACTCAAGAACTTCGTTGGGATCTACATCAATAAATTCACCAGATGAAAATGACTGGGAAGGAGTTGTTAAAGGATCAACTTTCCACGGAAGAACATTTATGAGATCTGGTGTCAAAGGTTCTTCAAATGAATCGTATAATAAAAATTATGTTTTTGATGATATTTCATCTGGGTTTACTGGCATTGCAAAAACTTTTACATTGAAGTCGAACGATTTAAGTATAACTGGAATTTCTTCGGAAAATTCTATTATACTAATTAATAATATTTTCCAAAGTCCCGGATTAAACAATAGCTATACTTTATCAGAATCTGCTGGCGAAACTTCTATTAGTTTTGTTGGAACAACAACGTCAGTATCTTATGATATCAACAAGTCAGATCTTCCTTCAGGTGGCATTATTATTTCAGTTGGATCTACAGAAGGATTTGGATATCAACCACTAGTTTCTGCTGGAGGAACTGTAACCGTGTCTGCAGCAGGAACTATTTCTGCAGTTAGTATCGGCAATAGTGGATCTGGATATAGAACTGCAATTAGAACATCTAGTGGAATTAAAAATATTTCAGTAAGAGTTGGAGTTGCAACATCTTCAGTAGAAACTTCTTCTATAGAATTTATTGGCACAGCAACTGTAAATAATGGAAATATTGTAAGTATCGCAATTACAAACCCAGGAGTTGGTTATACATCCACAAATCCTCCTCATTTAATTATAGATGACCCTATTCCATATTCAAATATTCCTCTAATTTATAGTTCACCAAATACTGGTATTGGAACTGAAGCAACTGTCGATATTGTTGTAGGTCAGGGTTCGAGTGTAATAGACTTTGAATTGAAAAATAACGGTTATGGATACAATGTTGGAGATATCTTAACTATACCAATATCCGGTTCTACAGGAATTCCAACTACTTCTGCAGTTAACTTTAAAGAGTTTAAAATTACAGTTGATGATACTTTTACAGATAAATTCAATGGATGGTCAGTAGGGGAACTTTTACCACTTGATAGTATTGAAAATTTATTTGATGGAAATGCAACAATCTTCTCAATATTCTATGGTGGACAATTAACATCAATATATGCACAGAAAGGATCTCCAATTAATATACAAGATACTTTATTAGTGTTTGTAAACGATGTCCTTCAAATTCCCGGAAAAGGATATATTTTTAATGGCGGAAGCAAAATAGAATTTACAGAGGCACCAAAGTCTGGCGACAAGTGTCAAATTCTATTCTATAGAGGAAGTGGACTAGGAATAGATGTTGTTGATAAAGACATTATCGAAGAGGTAAAAGTCGGAGACAATGTGCAATTAACTTATGATTCGGCACTAAATCAATCTCCAATCTTATTAGAAGATCAGAGAACTATAACTGATATATTGTCAATAGATTCTGTAAATACCAATCCGTATTTTGGTCCAGGTAACACATCTTCTACTACTTTAAAAAGACCAATAAATCTCTATAGACAAACTGAAGACAAAATTATTGACGGAAAGGAAGTTACTAAAAATAGAACTTTATATGAACCATTAATATATCCCACGACTTATCTTATACAATCAGTTGGTATAGGTTCAACTATTGCTTATGTAGAAAGTGTAAGACCATTCTTCAATCCACAAAATGAAAGTACTTCTTTATCATTCCAAAAGAAAATTACAATACTTTCTCAAGATACAAAGGTGTCTGCAAGTGCAACTGCGGTAGTTTCAATCGCAGGAACAATCGCAGCAATATCCATATCTAATGGTGGAGTTGGATATAGTACTCAACCAAATGTCTCTATTCAAAGTCCAACTGGATTAGGAATAACCACTCCAAATATTAAAGCTTCTATAACTTCTGGTGTAGTAACTTCTATTTCAATATCTGGTTTATATACCGGATACACACAGTCAAATCCACCATTAGTTCTAATAGAGGCACCATCTCTTGAATTTGAACAAAATGAAATATTATCTTACTCAGGTGATTTTGGTATAATAAGTGGAATTCAAACAACTTCTGTTGGTGTTGCATCAACTGGAATTATATTTGATTTTGTAATTCCAACAGATTCTTACTTGAGAAATAGTGCAGTATCTGGAGTAACTACAATAAGCGGAATTCAAACTGGAGATTACTTTGTAATTTCAAATTCGAATGTTGGAAATGGAGTCACTTCATTAAATATTTCGAACTCAATAGTTGGTATTGCAACTAATTTCTTAGATACTGTATATCAAGCAGTTTCCGTATCAATAGCTCAAACTGCAGTCATCGGTATGGGAATAACTTATGTTGCAAAAGTAACAGTGAGTGTCTCAAGTTATAATGGATTAAGTGGTATTGGATATAGTGGTTATTATGGAAATTATAGTTGGGGTAAAATTTCCTTGGATGAAAGACAAAAATCAAATTCTTATAATGCATACACTAGGAATGGATACCTTGGAATTTCTACTGGAACAATTATAAGTAGATATAGTCCTCTCAGATATTTAAACTACACTTCATAAATAAATAAAAAACTCCAAAATGGCAGCAATTATAACTGATCAGATTAGAATACTTAATGCTAAAAATTTTGTTGCAGGAATAACAACATCTTCTAATTCATATTATACCTTTGTCGGATTACCCAACCCGACAAGTATTCAAAGCAATTGGGATGTTGTTCCACCTTCACCAAGAGATAATTTTGATGAGGAAAACAATTATTGGGATACTATGATTGCTTTAAAAAAAATTAAAGCAACTGATGTTAGACAAGTTGTTAGAAAAAGAACTTGGACTTCTGGAACCACTTATGACATGTACAGACATGATATAAGTGTAAGTAACCCAGCAAAACGCTCTGGAGCAACGAGTTTATACTCTTCAAATTTTTATGTGTTGAATAGTGATTATAGAGTTTATATCTGCTTATATAATAATGCTTCACCAGATAATGATTTTTTGGGAGGACCATCTTTAGATGAACCAACATTCACTGATTTAGAACCAAGAGCGGCTGGTTCAAGTGGAGATGGATATATTTGGAAATATCTTTATACTATAAAACCTGGAGATATAGTTAAGTTTGAATCAACTGATTTTATGCCAGTTCCTTTAGACTGGGAAACAAATACAGAAAATTCTCAAATTAGAAGTAATGCTATTGATGGTTCCATAAAAATAGTCACTATAACTAATAGAGGTGTTGGACTAGGAACTGCAAATACAACATATACAAGAGTCCCCATTAAAGGTGATGGAACTGGTGCAGAATGCACTATCACAATCAATAATGATCAGCAAGTAGAATCAATAACAGTATCAAGTCAAGGATCTGGATATACTTATGGAAATGTTGATTTAGAGTCTGGTGGTGTACCTACAGGAATAACAAGACCAACTTTTAATGTTATAATTTCTCCACAAGGAGGACATGGATATGATATATATCGTGAGTTGGGTGCTTATAATGTTTTAATTTACTCCAGAATTGAAAATGATGTAGAAAACCCAGACTTTATAACTGGAAATCAAATAGCAAGAGTTGGTATAGTAGAAAATCCAACAGTTTTTAAACCATCTGATGATAAATTGAGTGCAGTTTATGCTATAAGACTAACAGGAACTGGGTATGACTCTGCTGTTTTTTCACCAGATTCTTTAATATCACAAACAGTTGGTACTGGTATTACTGCAGTTGGGAAAGTTGTAAGTTACGATCAAACAACTGGAGTCCTTAAATACTGGCAAGACAGAACTCTTGCAGGATTTAATACTGTAGGTACTGCAATTACTAATCCTTCTTTTGGATTTGATCTTGCAGAATTTACAAGCACTCCATCAAGTGGCGGTAGTTTAAACATTAATGGAAATACTGGAGCCACATTATCAATTAATACTACATTTTCTGGTATATCCACAGTAATAAATAATAGAACCTACTATCTTGGACAGGATTTTACAAATGGTTTATCTGATCCAGAAATCAAAAAGTATTCTGGCAATATTATCTACGTAGATAATAGACCTTCAATAACAAGATCGTCCAACCAAAAAGAAGATATTAAAGTCATTTTGCAGTTCTAAAGAATTATGTCCCAAGTAACAAACCTCAATGTATCTCCATATTTTGATGATTTTGATGCAAATGATGACTATTATAAAGTTCTCTTTAAACCAGGATATCCAATTCAAGCGAGAGAGTTAACATCTCTTCAATCTATTTTACAAAATCAGATTGAAAAGTTTGGTCAACACTTTTTCAAAGAGGGTGCAAAGGTTATTCCCGGAAATACAACATACAATCAGTTTTATTATGCTGTAGAGCTTAACAATACATATCTTGGGGTTCCTATTGATGCATACATTGATCAACTTGTTGGGTCAAAAATTACTGGAGAAACTTCTGGCGTAACTGCAATTGTAGAAAAAGTCCTTTTATCAACGGATTCGGAAAGAGGAAATACTACACTATACATAAATTATTTAAGTTCAAGTACTCAAAATAATTCTACTGTTCAATTTTTAGATGGTGAAAATTTAACAACTAACATAACAATTACATCAGGATTACTTGGAAATACGTCAATAGCAGCAGGAACTCCATTTGCTATTACTATATCATCCAATTCAACTTCAACTGGTTCAGCGTTCTCTATCTCTGAAGGAATTTATTTTATTAGAGGAACTTTCGTAACAGTAAATAGCGAGACTTTAATATTAGATCAATATACAAACAAACCAAATTATAGAGTCGGTTTGTTTGTTAACGAAGAAATTATTAATTCAAATGTAGATGAGACATTAAATGACAATTCCCAAGGATTTAATAATTACGCAGCACCAGGAGCAGATAGATTAAAAATTTCAGTATCTTTATTTAAAAAAGATTTAAATGATTTTAATGATAACAACTTTGTAGAATTAGCTTCTATTACGGAAGGAGTAATACGTAGTCTTAGAACTCCAAGTGAATATAACTTACTTCAAGATGAGTTAGCAAGAAGAACATATTCCGAGTCTGGGGACTATTATGTTACTCCTTTCGATTTAACTGTTAAGGAATCCTTAAATGATGGATTGGGAAATAAAGGAATATTCAATCAAGGACAATTTACGTATGGTGGTTCAACTCCATCAGAAAATCTTACTGTTTATAAAATTTCTCCCGGAAAAGCATTCGTAAGAGGATATGAAGTAGAAACTACTTCACCAGTGTTCTTAGATTCAGAAAAACCAAGAACGACTGCCACTCTGAATAACCTCTCTATTAACTATAATACAGGATCGACTCTTGTTTTAAATAGAGTTTTTGGATCCCCAGTTATTGGAATAGGCAATACATACGTTCTAAGTCTAAGGGATTCAAGAGTTGGAGTTTCATCAATAACTTCCGCAGGAAAAGAAATAGGTGTAGCAAGAGTTTATGATTTTAGGTTGGAATCTGGTTCATATGACACTAGCAATTCTAATTTAAATCAATGGAATATTTCATTATATGATGTTCAAACTACGACCGAAATTACATTAAATGAACCTATTACTTTACCAGTCCCTACTTTTATTAAGGGAAAGAATAGTGGAGCAACAGCATTCTTAAAAAATTCAGTAACTAATAGTTCTTCAATTGTTCTTTATCAAAAAAATGGAGATTTCATTCCATTTGAATCTTTTATTATTGATGGTGTTGAAAATACTAGAGTTGCAATAGCAATAACTTCATATGGAATTTCTGATGTCAAATCCGTTTATGGAATAGTAGGGACAGCAAAAACATTTAATGCGGATACTGTCCAATCAGAATCTTTCAATGTAGGAATTGTAACTATCAGTGCAGTTAGTGGCGGAATTAGTACCGTATTTAGTCCAAACGAAAACTTCCCAGGGAAGATAGTAAAAGTCGGTAACTTAGTTAAATTTACTAATATTTCTTCCCCATTACCGGTATATGCAAGTGTAGTAAATGTAGGAAGAACCTCAATATCGATATCTGGAGTTTCTACAGTTAGTGGAATAAATCAAGGCGATCTCCCAACAACAACTCTTAGTGCTTCAGATTTTAAAATTCTTGGAACAAAGTTATCGCGTTCAGTAGACGATACTCTATATACAGTTCTTCCCAAACAAAATATTGCTTCGGTTGATTTATCTAATGCCACATTAACTATTAGAAAAACATTTAATGTAACTATTTCTGACAATCAACTATCAACTCTAGTTACTGCAGGAGATAACGAAACTTTTCTTCCATTTGATGAAGAAAGATACACTTTAATTAGATCTGATGGAAGAACAGAAATTCTTACTTCGGATAAATTTAACTTTATTAATGGCTCTACTCAACTTCAAATTTATAATCTTGGTTCAAATGACACGGCAACATTAGTTGCAACTTTAAGAAAAATTAAACCAAAATCAAAAATTAAGTTAAAAAACAGAGTTTCTTCCATTATTATAGATAAATCAAAATATGAAGGTTCTGGAATTGGGGCAACAACTTTAGATGATGGATTAGTATATGGAAATTATCCCTATGGAACAAGAGTTCAGGACGAAAATATTTCATTAAATGTTCCTGATATTATTAAAGTATATGGTGCATATGAATCTAGAACAACTGCTGATCCTTCAGCACCAACTCTTTTCCTTTCTTCAATAAATGGACCAACAACAAAAACTAGTGATTTAATAATTGGGGAGCAATTTGTTGGGCAGTTAAGCGAAGCAATAGGAGTATGTGCCGAAAGATTAGGAGATTCTGAAATTTCATTTATTCCTTTAAATGGTAATTTATTCAAAGAAGGCGAGACTATTACATTTTTAGAATCAAATATTTCAGCAGTTATTACTTCTATAGACTCACCTAGTTTAAATATTTCATCAAACTTTAGTTTCGATAATGGACAAAAAGAATCTTTCTATGGATATGGGGTAATAAATCGTTTACCATCATCCCCCGAACCGTCTAGAAAGATTAAGGTATATTTTTCAAGTGGATATTATCAAAACTCTGATGATGGAGATATTACGACGGTAGAATCTTATCGCGGTTTTGACTATAAAAATGATATACAAATAGTAAATTCAATAAGAACTTCTGACATTATTGATATTAGACCTAGAGTTACTACTTATAGTGTAACTCAAAATTCACCATCTCCACTTGAATTTAACGGAAGATTGTTTAATGGGTCTGGAAATTCTGCAGCAAATATCTTAGCATCAGATGAGTCTATAGTTACGACATTTTCATACTATCTCGGAAGAATTGATAGAATTTATCTTCGCAAAGATGGAACATTCCAAATTAAGTATGGCGTTCCATCCGAAAAACCAGAAAAACCAATTTCTGTTGAAGATGCTTTAGAAATAGCAACAGTAACTTTACCACCATATCTTTTTAATGTTTCTCAATCTTCAATACAATTCCTTGAGCATAAAAGATATAGAATGGTTGATATTAAGCAACTTGAGAATAGGATTAAAAATCTTGAATACTATACTGCTTTATCACTTCTAGAATCAAATACAGAAAATCTTTTTATTCCAGACTCTAGTGGATTAGATAGATTTAAATCTGGGTTCTTTGTTGATAACTTTACTTCATTAAACTCACAAGAAATTCGTATTCCTTTACACAATAGCATTGATGTCAGAAATAAAGAATTGAGACCAAAGCATTATACGACTTCAATTGATTTTATTCAAGGACCAGTAGAAGGAGTAAGTTCACTAAGAGATATTTCATTCGAACAACCAGAAGGAAATAACATAAGAAAAACGGGAGATTTAATTACTCTAGATTATTCTGAAGTTGAATGGTTAAAGCAATCATTTGCAACTAGAACTGAAAATGTTACTCCATTTATTGTAAGTTTTTGGAAAGGGAAACTTGAATTATCACCATCAACAGATACGTGGGTAGATACGGTCAAGTTAACTGCAAATGTTATTAATGTTGAAGGAGACTATCTTAAGGTTCAGCAGGAATTAAACATAGATCCACAAACAGGATATGCGCCAACTGTGTGGGGTGCTTGGGAAACCAATTGGACTGGCAGAGAAGTTATTGAAACTGTTGAAACCAGAAGTTTCTCTAATAGTGGTGGTGGTCCTGGAGGATTTGTCTGGTGGGTAAATTCTACGTTTGAAGATACTTTCCAAGAAGTCATAGAAACTGGAACCAATACAAGAACAGGTACAACAACATATGTTACGGAACAATATGACACAACTTCACTTGGTGACAGAGTTGTAAGTAGAGACTTAGTTCAATACTTAAGATCTAGAAATATACAATTTGTTGCTAAGAATGTTAAACCACTAACTCAACTTTATGCATTCTTTGATGGTGTTGATGTAACCAAGTACTGTATTCCCAAATTACTTGAAATCAGTATGATTTCTGGGGTATTTGAGGTTGGAGAAACTGTTTTTGGAGTGGTTACTAATTCACTGACAAATCTAACAATCAGTGAGAGAAGTAGACCATTAATTACTTTTAGAGTTGCGCAATCAAATCATAAAGAAGGTCCTTATGATTCTCCAACAACAACATATCCTTTAGATCCTTATACGAATCAAACTGTTCCGTCGGTTTATTCTTCAACTAGTACAACTCTAAATGTAGACACTTTTTCTCTATCAGCACAATATGAAGGAGAATTTAGTGGTTATGTTGAATCCGGTATGACCTTAATAGGGAATTCAAGTGGAGCACAAGCGACTATCACTAATGTCAGATTGATATCCGATATTTACACATCATTAATTGGTAGTTTTTATGTACCAAATCCAAATCTATCAACAAGTCCAAGATTTGAAACTGGAAAGAAAATTTTTACTCTAACCAATAGCTCAATTAATAATAAAAATCTAGCATCTACTATTTCTGAGGAAACTTTTACTTCTAGTGGAATCGTAGAAACTACACAAGAAACTGTAATTTCTACAAGAAATGCTAAGGTAGAAAAAAGGAATGAAATTCAAGAGGAAGATGTAAGTAGATCAACTGGGGTTCAACTTGTATCCAGCGAGTTGATTTCTGGTTCATCTGGGTCAGTATGGGTAGATCCACTTGCACAATCATTCTTAGTTCAAGAAGAAAGTGGCATTTTCCTTACAAAATGTGATATATTCTTTAAGACAAAAGATGATACTGATATCCCCGCATTTTTACAGATTAGAACAATACAGGGTGGTTACCCATCACAAACAATTCTTCCATTTTCAGAAATTACATTAAGTCCAGATCAGATTAATGTTTCTGCAGATGGATCTGTTGCGACATCATTTATTTTTAAATCTCCAGTGTATTTGGAAGGAGGAAAAGAGTATTGCATCGTTGTTGGATCAAATTCAAGCAAATACAACGTATTCATTTCAAGAGTTGGAGAAAATGATCTATTGACCCAATCATATATTTCCAATCAACCTTATCTTGGATCACTATTCAAATCTCAAAATGCTTCAACATGGGAAGCAAGTCAGTGGGAAGATTTGAAATTTACGCTTTATAGAGCAGACTTCTTAAGTTCCGGTAGCGTAGAGTTTTACAATCCAGAATTGACAAAGGGTAATTCGCAAATACCAACATTATTACCAAACTCACTATATCTGAATTCTAGAAAAATTAGAATAGGATTATCGAGTGCAATTTCTGATAGTGGGTTAACATTTGGCAATACTGTCCTGCAGCAACAAACAAATGCTACTGGAAATTACGTAGGTAATGCTGGAATTGCTACAGGAACTCTTCAAGTTGTTAATCCTGGAATTGGATACACACCTTCATCAGGAAGTTTGACTTTTGGTAGTGTTGATTTGGTATCAATTACAGGAAATGGAAGAAATGCAAAAGCAAATGTTACTATTTCAAATGGGGTGGCAATAGCAGCAACTGTTTCCACTTCTGGGAATGGATATCAAGTTGGAGATGTGCTTGGTATTTCATCTTTGGGTTCGATTCCTGTAGGAAAAAATGCCCTATTTTCTCTTGTTTCTATCGCAAGTACTAATGAACTTATCCTTGATAATGTTCAGGGAGAATTTTCAATTGCAGGGGTAGGAAAAACAGTTCAATATATCAATAATTTAGGAATAACTTCCACTCTAAACTCAGTTTCTGGAGGAAACGTACAAATTTCAGACATTAATGTTGAGAAAGATGGTTTGCACATTGTTGTAAATCATAAAAATCACGGAATGTATTTTGACGAAAACTATGTGATAATTTCTGGAGTGGAATCTGATGTAACTCCAACTAAATTAAGTACAGCATTCTCATCTGGTTCTTCAATATCGGTAGATGATTCTTCCAATTTCTCAACATTTGAAGGTGTTGGAGTTGGCACAACGAATCCAGGTTATGCTTTAATTGGAAATAGATTGTTTGAATATACCACGGTAACCACTGGAGCATTAAATGATATTACTGAAATAGGATATGTTAATCCAGTTTTTGCTAGTGGTGTCTCATCTCCTCGTATTATAACATATACAACAGGAACTCCCGTCTATAAGTATGAACTAGGTGGTGTTTCTTTAAGAAGAATCAACACCACTCATAATCTCGCGAATGCAACAGTTTCTGATCCAATATCCTTTGATTCTTATAATATTAAACTACAAATGGATATAAATGGAGTTGATAGAACAGATGGAACTAGTTTCCCTCTCCTATATTTAAATCAAACAAAATCATCTGGTGGATTTAATATTAAAGCATCTCAAAATATTCCGTTTGAAATTATTACACCGTCTGTACAAAATATTACAGTACAAGGAACATCAATTAATGCGGAAATTAGAACAGTAACTGGATCGAGTATTAGTGGAAATGAAGTTCCATTTGGTGATAGTGGGTTTGAATCTATCACATTAAATAAATCAAATTACTTTACTTCTCCAAGAATAATTGCATCTAAAGTCAATGAAGATGCTAAATTGGGATTATTTGCAGGAAACAAGTCAATGAATTTAAGAATATTCTTAAATTCATTGGACTCCAGAGTAAGTCCAGTCATAGACACTCAGAGAGTGAGCGCAATACTAACTTCTAATCGTATTAATAAAGTTATTGATAATTATGCAACTGATAATAGAGTTAACTCTATCGGTACGGATCCTTCAGCGTTCCAGTATATTTCTAAAGAGATTACCTTAGAAAATCCTGCAAGTTCTATTAAGATTCTATTAGATGCTCATATTAATAACTATAGTGATATAAGAGCATTTTATGCGATTGGCGAAAATAAAGATTTCTTACCAATCTTTACTCCTTTCCCGGGATATAATAATTTGGATAGCAGAAAGCAAATTATCAATTTAGAAAATAGTGATGGTTTGCCTGATACTTTTGTTCAACCATCCCCATTCTTTGGTTTTGAATCAGGTAATGTTGAATTTAAAGAATATAATTTTACTGCTGATGGACTATCTTCTTTTAGATTTTATAGAATAAAGTTGGTACTAACGTCAACAAGTCAGGTGTATCCACCTAGAGTGAGAAACTTAAGAGTAATAGCACTTGCATAATTATGGAATACTTAAAAGTAGAGGGTTACAGTAATCTTCGAAGAGATCCAGTCACAAACTCAATAATTAATACAAATATGACAGATTATCAACAGTATCTTGCAAGACGTAATGTAAAAAGTGAGGAGGATCAAAAGTTACAGAATTTAGAGGAAGATATGACTAATATGAAAAATGACTTAAATGAAATAAAATCATTACTTAGGAGTTTAGTTGATGGATCCAAATAATATAGAACTTGAAAATTTAAGCAAAAGTTTTGAGTATTTTAAAGTTGCTTCTGAGATAGATAACTTATCTAATATTGAAGATGCAAAAAATATTGCAAAGTGTTATTATAAATTATATTTGAAACAACAAGAAGTTGTATCTCAGTTAATTACTTTTAAACCATAAATATTTCTAAAGAGAAAATAAATGGCGCAACCATCTACTAGACAAGAACTAATAGATTACTGTAAAAGGAAACTGGGAGCGCCAGTTTTAGAAATTAATGTTGCCGATGAGCAAATTGAAGACCTCGTAGATGATGCTGTTCAATTCTTTCAAGAAAGACATTTTGACGGCGTATATCCAACATTTTATAAGTATAAAGTAACTCAAGCAGACATAGATAGAGGAAGAGCAAAAGGATTAAGTCAAAATAGCATAGGAATTACTACTACATCAGTAACCACAAATATAGTAGGAACTGCTACTACTTTTAATTATTATGAGAATAGCAATTATTTGCAAGTTCCCCCAAACATTATTGGAGTTAATAAAATTTTTACCTTTGATGGCGCAAACACTATTACACACAATATGTTTAGCGTAAAATATCAATTATTTTTGAATGATATTTACTATTGGGGAACTACTGAGTTGTTAAGTTATGCAATGGTTAAAACATATTTGGAAGATTTAGATTTTCTCTTAAATACTCAAAAACAAATAAGATTTAACAAAAGACAAGACAGGTTATATTTGGATATAGATTGGGGGTCGGTAACTGAAAATCATTTCTTCGTTATTGATTGTTACTCAACTTTAGATCCAAATGATTACTCAAGAGTTTGGAATGACTCTTTCTTAAAACCGTATCTTACTGCATTAATTAAAAGGCAGTGGGGGCAAAATATGATGAAATTTACTGGAGTTAAACTTCCAGGTGGAGTGGAGTTAAATGGAAGGCAAATGTATGATGATGCCCAAAGAGAAATAGATGTTCTGATGGAAAAAATGTCTAGCACTTATGAACTTCCTCCGTATGATATGATTGGGTAAAATATGTTAAATCCATTTTTTCTTCAAGGTTCAAAAACAGAACAGGGACTCATACAAGACTTGATTAATGAACAACTTAGGATGTATGGGGTTGAAATTCATTATCTTCCCAGAAAATATATCACAGAAAAAACTATAATAAAGGAAGTAATAGAATCTAAATTTACTGATGCATATCCAATTGAAGCATACGTGGATAGTTTTGATGGGTACGGAGATAATCCAACAATACTTTCTAAATTTGGAATTCAAGCTTTAAATGAAATTACATTAATAATTTCTAGGGAAAGATTTAAAAATTATATTTCTCCTTTAATTAAAAATCAATCAAATATAAAATTATCAAGCAGACCTAAGGAAGGAGATTTAATTTATTTTCCATTGGGGGATCGTTTGTTTGAAATAAAATATGTTGAACATGAAAAGCCATTTTATCAACTTCAAGGATTGTACACATATGAATTAAGATGTGAACTCTTTAGGTATGAAGATGAAATTATTGACACTGGTATAGAAGATATTGATGATAATATCAGTGGAAGTGTTGGTGAAGATAATGTTCCAATAGGACCGGTTCAAAAACTTACTATGGTTGGTGTTGGAATTACAGCATCGGCAATTACTACAATTGTAAATGGTGGAATTAGATTTATAACAGTAACTAATCGTGGTGGTGGATACACAAGCAC
>JACCDW011208889.1_pt1 | contig 28250 bp, 36 predicted proteins | sample 7449781 | NCBI WGS metagenome assembly JACCDW01 (sample SAMN15323449, study PRJNA562643) | freshwater metagenome | isolation source: river surface water | place: USA:Blue River Watershed | collected 2017-08-18
CCTCCTAGATTAAGAAAAAATCCCCCCACCCGAAGGCGAGGGGAAAGTGGCAACAATTAGGCTGGAACTGCCAAAGCAAAAGCACCAGAAGCGTTAGCAGCAGAGCTTGTAGCATTTGTACGGAGAGCCTTCACGCCATACAGAGTGTCAGCAGTGAACAATGTACCGAGGTACTCTTGTTTGTACTGAGTCTGTGAACGGATGCCCAACTGCTCAACCAAGACCATAGAGTCTTTGTGGCCCATCAAGCAGATGCGGTCAGCGCCAGAAGAACCAGCACCAAAGTCAGCATTAGATGTGGCGAACACAGCCATGCCGTACAGTTGACCGATTTCACCATTGCGGATTGCATTGCCGTTACCGACAAATGCTTGCTCAGTGTAACGAGCCAAACCCATCAAAGTGTTGCGGCTTGAAGGAGGGATGATGAAGAAACGACCATCCATAGGAATGTCGTTGTCATCCAAACGCTGAATAGTGCGGCGAATAGCAGCATCGGTCAAAGCAGCGGCATTGGAGGTAGAGCTGTTATAAGCAGTTGTACCATCAGAGCCGATGTAAGCCTTTGTTGTAGAAGTAGCAGTAGCGTAGTCATCAGTACCAACTGTAGCGCCATTGAAGGCACGACCCAATTGAACCAAGTCTGTATCGATGCGTTTAGCCAAAGCATAACCAGCGTCTTCTGTGTAGAAAGAACGCAGTGATGTCAGGGCTTGAACTTCAACGATGTCTTCGATCAAACGGCTGTATTCATAGTGCTTGTTGATCAACACTTGAATGTTGGTGTCGCTCTCTGCAATCAGAGTAACGGCATCAGTAGCGGCTTTGGCAGAAGCAGAACCACGAGCTGGGCTAGGGATGTTAACAGTGTCACCCTTTTTGCCTTTGAAAGACATCTTCTTGACCAAGTTGGCCAATACGAGGTTCTTTTTATAGGCGGCAACAATTTCATCACTCCAAATCTCTGGAATGAAGTTAGCTGCGGATGTAGTGGTTACGCTATTTGTGGGGGAAAAGGCGGTATTTGCCATGATTAAATCTCCAAAAAATTAAAGTTACTTGACTCGGCCTTCTTGATACGCAGTCATAATTTCTTCTGACAGCGCCTCATATCGAGCAGGGTCTTGCATTTTCAGCCGAATAAGGTCAGCTCTTCGGTAAACCTTCTTTGATGACTCACCAGAACCACCTACATCAACGCCAACGGCCTTTAGATTCTGCTTGCGAGTGGCTTCTCCTGCATCACTCGTTTGCTTGGTCTTCACGTTGCGCAATTGCTTGTAAGTAGATAACAATTCATTGGCTGAGTCAAAATCATATCCACCATTGGCTTGCTCAAACAACTTAATGCGCACAGGGCTAGACTTCACCCAGTTTGCAAAGTCCTGATCTTTGGCAATTTCACCAAAGTCTGGATGTTCTTGAGCCAACTTCTGCTGAATCTGCATCCTGCGCATTTCTAGCGTGGCCTGCCTTGCGGCCTGCACATCAGGATGGTTTTCAACTGTCCTTTGAATTGCCTTTTGTGGATTCTCAAAGAAATCTACTTCAGGCTCTTCCAATTTTGTTTGTTGTTGCTTAGAACCAAGGTTCTGTCTGATCAGTTCATCTGCGAGTTTTCGGACTTCGCCCACTTCTTGTGCTTGCTTACCAATGAGCTTCTCAGCCTCTTGGTGCATCTTCACAATCTCATCCAAACTTTTGTCCCTGTACTTATCAGGGAGTTCAGACTTCTGGACAATCTTCTGCTCTTCGACTTCTAACTCACCAGGCACTTCTTTTTCGTCATCAATCAACATTCTTTTTTCCTTTTCCTGCCGTTAATCGGTTGTAGGAGATTCAACTCGGCATAATTGCTTATGAGTTGGCTTTGCGTTCAGCTTTCAACTTGTCAGTATGGCTTTTTCCAAACTTGCTATATGCAGTTGGGAAGGAACCAGACCAACCTTCAAGTCGAAAAGCAGGCGCGGATAAAGTGCGGTTGGCTGTAGCGCCGCACTCACACATCAGACTGGTTGTCTCATAATCAACCAATCGTTCTGTCTTATGCCCATTTTCACAGGCGAAATCAAACATTTTTCTCATTCAAGTCCTCATAAGCCCCTTCGCTGATCTGTTTCAGATTTTTCAGCCAAGTAAGAATGGAGAGTTCACCTTTTTTGAATTGTAGGTCTTTCTCGTCTTGAACCACAGATATATTATTCAAAGCACCAATCATGTTGTCAATATCTTCCATCAATTCTCTCCAACCAATTGTGGCCATCATCGAGAATCTCTCTTCGTAATACTTCTCAAGCTCTGGTGTCATGTCTGCGCCATCTGAAGTTCAACAATCTTGGACTTGTTCTTAATCTCTGCCTCTTTCAGCATCAATTCTGCCACCTTCGCACGGCGGTCAAACTCTGCCTGGGCAGCATCACCCTGAGTTGGCAAGTTTGCAGTCGTTGAAGACATGATCTTGGCCTGCACTTCGCTCGGCTTGAGCTGTGTTTCAACCAAGAGCTTCTGTGCCTCGGCTCTATTTTGCTCTGCCTGCGTTGTCTGCACTGCAATCTGTGCCTGCGCCAGTTGCAAAGCCAGTTGTTGTTGCACTTGAGCTGCTTGCTGTGCCTGTGGATCAGGCGTTGCCATCTTCTCAAGCATCGCAATCAACTCATGGCGGTTAGACAGCGAAGAATTGGCCATGATGCCCTTCAAAACAATCGGCAACACTGGCGTATTAGGGCCAAGAGTCTGCAAAAGCGCAATAAACTGCTGTTGTTCATGCTCACGAGCAATAATGCCAAGGGCGGCAGTCGGAATAAACGTCAAATCTGTTGTTGGATAACGCTCTGGATCAAACTGCATATAGCGATAAGCTGCCTTTTTGATGAAGGGGATCATAAAATCCTCTTGGAAATTCACCAAAGTGCGCTTGTACTTCTTGATGATACTCGCCACAGCCATGGACATACCACCTTGGCCTGCATCGCGTGACACAGCAGACACCATACCTTGAGAATCAAGGGTTCCAGTGGCCTGCAAAAGCATTCTTTCGAAGTCCTTGGCAGTCTGCATATTGCTGTTGTCAGTGTTGCCAAACTTGAATGGATACAAAATCTCATTCGGATTGCCATTCGTCAAAATAGCCTTACCCGGCTTGACCTCAAACTTCGCGCCACGAGGCAAGCGAGTTGCATCCATAGCCATCATTGGGCTTGTAGTCAGCGCCAAAGAGTCTAAGTGGCTACGAACTTGGGCATCAATAGCCTTCTGTGAGTTGTAAGCCTTCTCTACAGTACCACGGCCTAACAAGCGATTAGGAACTGTGTCATCTTGATACGCCAAAACTGGGCGGTCTTTCATCATGTATGGGTTCTTTTCTGCCTTCAAAAGAACACCATCATTGGCAATCACAATAATCGCCTCAACCAAGTCGGCATACTCATCCTGAATACTGTCTTCAGGGAACAAGTCAGCCATATCCTTGTTCTCTTCAAGGTTCTCAAGGTACTCTCTTGGCACTAAACCATAGTAAGTGAGCAACTTAACCTTGTCATCCTGATACTGGCTGACCTCCTGCGTTGGCTCCAGATCATCATCCAAAGAGTCAGTGCCAATCTCAACCTTGCGGTAAATGCCATCTTCCTGACCCTTGACCACCTTGTGGATCGAGACATATTTCTCAATCGCCACTCCCATGCAGTCTTCAACCGATGTGCCATTGGGGTCAAACAAGAAGTTCTTAGGGTTGACTGGCACAATCTTGACCGCAATTCGGTCAGTCTCAATGACTCCAATGGCAGCGTGTTTTGGCTGACCTGGAATCAGTTGCGTGGCAGGAATAAAATCCTTCTCAGTGACAACCACTATCTCACCAATGCCAGTGCCATAAATCTCAGCCATCAACTCAATCTGGTCAATCGCCTTCCTGATCTTGTCCCTCTTGAAGTCTTCCATCAACAAAGTCTTGATGGCCACAACATCCAAAGGATTGCCATTGACATCCTTGACATCATCAGCAATGTCAAAGAATTCACCCTGACCAAAAATAGCTTCAATAATCTCAGCATGGCGTGTCTCAACCGCCTGCTGAGTCGCAGGGGTCACAATACGACTCCTCTCAGAGTCACGAGTCTTGTCCTCGGCCGCCCACTCACCAGTGTAGATGCGCTCGTATTCCAACCAGTCTTCTAAGTAGTTGGTGTCTCGATAGTCGCGCCATCTGTCGCAATGGTTCACCACAAAAGCAACTAGCTCTTTGTCTGAGTCGCTCGGTTCCTGAAATTCGTAGGTCTGATCTGCCATCACATCACCTTGTTGTGTCTTCGAAGGGTTCGCTGTATTCGGGAGAGTTTACTTCTAAATCATCCATTCTCACACTCCAGAAATGATATCTACAGGCTCCCAATCATCACTGTTATCGTCCTCCATATAAGACGTCACAGCCAATTGGTCTATGTAACTCAAGGCATCTGGCAAGTCATCATGCACACCAGTAGCAGGGAAAAGAAGCAGCTGATCCACAAACTCATCCCAGTCCTCATCTGAGTTAAGCACAATTCTGCCATGCTCAAACCTTCCTTGCAATGCCCAAATGATCCTATCTGCCTTTTTCCTGTTCGCATGAGTCAAATCAACAATGTGCGCATAAGTATTGTTCTTCCTCATCAAATCACTCAAATAAGGCAATACCGCATTCTTTAGCGCTCCCCTCTCAATACCAATCGAGACTGGCCTGTAATCCCTAATGGCCATCAATATCTTCGCAGCAGTCTCCCTAATATCCCACCTGCCATGCTCAATCTTTTGCACAAACCACTTGCCATCATCAGTCACCTTCACAATCGCAATCGCAGACTCATCCAAGCGCTTCTTCGCATTGGCCGCCTGCTTGGCAACCTCCTCAAATCCCGCCAAGTCAATCGCAATAAAGTAAGAACCATACTGAGGCTCCTCACCATACCTGATCCAGTCCTCCTTAAACACATCCGAACCTGCATTGGTAAAGCTTGCCATGTACTCTTGTTTGAAAGCAAAGGAACTCAGGGTCTTCTTAGCAGATTCAATCTCTTTTTGGTCAATCAAGGGGTTATCTGCGGTGGTAAAGTGCCAAGACTTCCAATCAGTGTCATCCTCATTCTCACCCAACTTGAACGTGTCATAAAACCAGTTCCTTCCCTTCGGTGTGCCAATGAACAAAGCTCTCCCTCGTTTGTCAGACAAACTGGCCCGGATAACCTGCTCCCACGCCTCTGGCTTAATATCCGCCACCTCATCCAGTACCGCATAAGTCAAGGACACACCTCGAAGAGTGTCTGGGCGGTCTGCACCCCTGACATATATCCTCGCGCCATTGATCAGCGTAATATCCAAATTATTCACATGAGAAGACTGAATCACCTCTCTTCCAAGGTCTAACAACAAATCCCAGATGATCTGGCGGCTTTGCCCCATAGTAGGGGATACATAGAGTACAGCAGACCCCTGTGGACACTTGAGCGCCTCAATCAACAACGTCACAGCAGCCATGCGTGACTTACCACACCGCCTACCCGCCGCAACCACCTTGAACCGAGTCTTGTCCTTGAACACCTCCTGCTGCCAAGGAAGAAGAGAAAAATTCAAATCAGCCATATCTTGCCTCTACATCTTCTGGGCCTTGCAGGTCTTGGTCTTGGTCTGCATTGATGATCGTTGGCTCACCCAAACCAGTGATATTGATCGTCACCGCCGAACGCTGAGACTTGTCCTTCTCAAACATACTGATTGGCAACGTCCTGTCAATACACATCTTCAGCGCAGCCATCTGTCCAGGATGATCATCATTCAACGCAATCTCAATCACCTTCTGCGCCACATCCTTACCACCAGACCTGATCATCAACTCCTTCAACTCCTTGAGCCTCTGGTGATCTGTCTTCGGTAAAAACTTCGGGGGATTCGTCGCATAACGCTGAATCGTCATCTTCACAGAACCCTTCGGACGCCCGCGCTTGGGCTTGGCTTCTGACTTAGAACCTATTGGGTCTGTCGGGTCTGTTGGTTCGACTTGGGTGAATTCCACTTTTTCTCCTTTTTTTTTTGGAAAATGGGTTCGCTCGATTGTATTCCCGATTTCGCTTTTTGGGTGGGGGTGTGGCACCCTCGATTTCGCTGATGGCCGCTGACCCCCTCCCCCCCTATGCAAAACTGCCAAATCCAAGGGTAAACCCGATTCTGCTTTATACAATCATCATTATGTTAAGTTGATGCAAAGATATCCACAGAATTATGAATACTTAGTTTGTAATTGCAAAGTTATGCACAGCAAACTGTGGATAACTAGAACAAAACCTATGTGGACAACTGGTGGGGAGAGGGGGGATTGGCGGGGAATTCCCTTTTGGGAAGGTGTGAGGGGCGGATGGTGCATCTTCGGCATACCTGACCACCAGTTATATCAAATTGTTATACCTGCCGAAATTCTTCGCGAATGATCATTGCACACCAACCAAACCATGCCTAGAACGCATTAAAACGATCCACAAGGCGTTATTGCATTTCACCCTTGTATTGCCCTAGGAAATCGCTCAAATCCATCTCAGGGCGATATCCTGCATTCCAGAGCATTTGGTATGTATCAATGACATTACGAAAACCATTTGAAATATTACCCGCACCTGCACAAGCCAGAACCATTTTGTCTGGCATTGTCAGCTCGCGATAGAAGTATTTCGAATTGACGCTCGGTGGTCTACCCGCAGGCATATCAAATCACCTCCACTTCTACGGCATACTCTCCAGGCTTGCCTGAACGCTGCGCATACTGCCAATCAATCATATTGCTCCCATCATCAACACCAAGCCAATCGGCCACACCATCTCTGACCGCTTTAAAGCCCGACTGCAAATTATCGCCATCGAGCTTGCGTGGTGCAATTCTAGTCAAAACCACAGTAACTGGCAAAACCTCCACACCATTGGACTTCGCAACAGCCGCCAAGCTCATCCGAGTCCTAGTTCTCTGATCCTTGACCAGTTTAGCTTTAGCCGCCCAATGCAGTCGCATATTTGCAACACTGACAATTTTCATGTTCATTCTGACCTCAATCATCCTACTTCTCCAATCCCATCAAAATCACCCCAAAAACCGCCCGACTGTACCGAAACCCTTTTTGTACCGAACCTGAACGTGTCTATAGACACGTTCGGTACGTTTCGGTACACCAGAGGGGGTTTGACCCGGTACATTTCGGTACGTTTCGGTACATTTCGGTACACGCTTCGGTACATCACGCCTCATTACCGACTGTACCGATTTCGGTACTTTTCGGTACAGTTCGGTACATCCCTGCATTCTCCAAAACCATGTTCTTTTTGGTTAAAGCCTCCAGACATTCTTTGAACCTGCGAGCATTCAGACCATGCCCTTTAGCGCTATCACGCCATTCGTCATAGTCCACCATGGCGGCAAACCCTTCGATGCCATCTGCCATTCTTTTGGCTTCAATGGCCACCAGACAGTTCAGCGCGATGCGTTGGTTGCCTGACAGGATGACTCGCTTTTGGATGTTGCCGATCAGGCCAGTGATGTCCACGGCAGTCAGGTATGCGCCTTTGACTGGCACGCCATTCTTGTCTTGGATGGGCAAATCGACTTGAGTGATCTGAAAGTTTTTAGGAGCAGGCATTTCTGCGTCCTTCATTTTTTTGGATTCGAAGGCAATGGTTTTTGTGCCTGCATCCAACTGACAGCGATATTCCGCATCTAGCGCACCCTTTAAGGCCGTTGATCCACGACTGCGATCTTTGTCAGCCACACCTGAATGGTGAACCACTAGAACGCAACATTTCCATGGTTGGCGAAGGTACACATCCAAGTGCTGAATGAACGCATTCATGTCTTGGGTGCTGTTTTCATCACCTCCATGGTTTCTGGCCAAGGTGTCAATGATGATCATGGATGGGACAGTGCCTGCCTGCGCTGACAGCTCTTTGATGCTTTCTGCCACGACTGCCGCCTCAGTTGCGTCATACAGCTGCGCTGCGCGGTGGCTTTTGTACAGTGGCGCACCTTCTAGGCTTTGGCCGTTGCCTAGTTGCCACGCCTTGAACCGCCGAGCCAAGCCATTGTGGCCTTCGCCTGCAATGTAGAACACACTGCCTTGCTTGACCTCATGGCCATGCCATGGACGGCCAGTGGCCACGCAGCAGGCGATATCAATTGACACAAAACTCTTACCGCCGCCTGGATCACCGAATACTTGCGCCAATGAGTCGCTCTCAATGTAGTCATCAACGATCCAGTTGATCTCTGCCAGTTCTAGCTTGTCGATTCTGGAAAACTCAAACGCCAGTTTGTCACGCATTGGCCCTGCCACACGCTCGATCTGCTCTTTGACGGCATCCAAGCCTTGCAGGCAGTGAAGGTCATTGAAGTCTGTTGGTTTGTTGTCCACCATGTCCGAATCACCAAATGATGGGTACACAATCTCGCCAAACACCAGTGCCGCAGCTGCTCTGCCTTTGGTCACTCCAGGGTTTCCCTCGGTGAACTGGTCATTGTCTGCCCCAATCACAATCTTACTTCCTGGGAACATCTCCTTGGCGCTCTTGGCCACCTTGGCTAAGTTGCCACAGTCAAACGCCACCAGAACTGTGTAACCAGTCGCCTCATGGATGGAAGCGCAAGTGGCAAACCCTTCACCAATGAACACAATCTTGCGGTTGCCTCGCAACTCATAAAACCCACCCTCAATCTTGCCGCCCTTTAAAAACCGCTTGTTGCCATCTGCATCAATGGTTTGGTAACTCAGGATTTCCCCTGCTTGGTTGATCACAGGCACAACAAGCCTGCCTGCCCGATCAATCTTGATGCCATGCGCACCAACGTGCTTGCGCACAAGGTAAGGGTGATCGTCAGACGCATCTGCATAAGTCCCAACCTCATCCTCTGCACGTTCAGCCGCCACGGCCTGCGAAGCAAGCCTGTCAGCCTCTTTCTTGGCTTTGACTTCTGCCATCCATTTGTCGTGTTCAAAGCGCTCAGTAAATGACATGGCTCTGCCAGTGTCTGCCACCCATTTGGATTCAAACACTGGTTCTTTCCAACAGCCTGCAATGCCAACTGGCACTTTGCCACTGGTGTGCAAGATGTACCAACCATCCAATGCGCCTTTCTTGGATGAAATGTGAGCGACTCGATGGATTTCCCCATCAGAGATGATTTGGTCTTTGATCACCAGTCCTGCCGCCTCGCAGTGCCTGCGAAACGCATCTTCAGGATTGATTAAGTCTTGGCTTTCTGTGGCAGCAGCAAAGCCGTTTGGGAAGATTGTTGTTAAGTTAGTCATTAAATTCTTTCACTGAGTAATTTCCATGCTGTTGCTGCGCAGAGAGGGACTTGTCCATTTCCAATGGCTTTAAGTCTGTCCACCCTAGCGGCCACCCCATCAGCCACTCTACCCACGTTGGGTTCAGCTGACCAGTCACAGTTTCTGTCCCCTTTCCATTCAACACCGCATTCGGTAATGCGTCCAAAGCTCTGCTCTTGCCGTCTTTCCTGATTAAAGATTCTGTCCGATAACCGCCTTTGAAGTCTCTGGATGTCGGTGTTGGAAACATCTTTTCTGGGTTGAATACTGCCGCCGTCAAATTGTTTTGATGGTTGTCTCTCCACTGTTTTGTGGCTTTGTGGGCATCCTGACACGTTGGAGTTGGCCATTTCATTACTGCTGTTGCAAATCCATCCCCGCTTGTTTTGCTCGCCCCTTTGCGGTTGTAATTCCCGCATACTGTTGGAGTTGGCCAATTCTTCATGTTGCTCACTTGATCCCTCAGATTGGCAGGTTTGCTCCTGCCTGGTCGAGATTGTGTCGCTTCTTTGTGTAATGCTTTGGCTGATTTTGGAGGTAATTTGTCCATTGTTGTTGGAGTTGCCCATTTGTTCTCCAACAATCCAAATCCTGTCCCTCTGATGCTTTGCTCCAACGTCCGCTGCTCCCAACACTCCCCATCTCGCATCAAACCCCATTGCGGCCAAGTCTCCGAGAACTCTTCCAAGTCCCCTAGAAGTGAGCATTGGTGAGTTTTCCACGAAGACGAATCTGGGTTGTACTTCGTGAATGATCCTCGCCATTTCTCGCCACATTCCAGAGGCTTCTCCATCAATTCCTGCTCCTTTTCCTGCAACACTGATGTCGGTGCAAGGAAATCCTCCAGATACAACATCAACAATTTCTCGCCAAGGTTTTCCGTCAAAGGTTTGTACGTCATCCCAAATCGGGAAAGGCGGGAGAAGCCCGTCATTTTGTCTGGCGCACAGTACGCTTGCGGGATAGGGTTCCCATTCGACTGCACAGACTGTTCTCCAACCAAGGAGGTGTCCACCAAGTATTCCTCCACCAGCGCCTGCGAAAAGAGCCAACTCATTCACACCACCTCCCGATTTTGTTCTGTGCCACGGCCTTCCAAGTAATCACTCAAAGCCTTGACTGTTTCATACATTGGCTCAGTCTCACCCGACATCAATCGGTACACCCGCGCCTCATGGATGCCTGCCTTTTCGGCCACTTTCTTGAGATTGGCATCTACCAGTCTCAATCTGATTTCTTCCAAATTCAACATAAAAACCACCTTTCTGAAAAAATATTTGCAAAGTGATGGAAATCTTAACACAAACCATGCTAAAGTCACATCCATGCCAACGAAATTGTTCTTGGCATCACGCCGAAAGGCCATAAAGGAAAATGAAATGAACGCAACTTACACAGCCTCAGTAGCATCTGATCTTTTCAACGCAGGTTTCTCATGTGATGGTCATCCATTTATTGCCGAGCAATATTATGTTGTGATCGAGAATGAAGCAGGCCGCCGCTTTCGCCATCAAGTGACTTTCAATGGCACTGAGCAAGTTATTTGTGAAGAGTCTGGTGATGCTTATTTTCCAGATATGCGCCAAGAAGCATCTGCCAAAGCCAATCGCTTGGCCGCACGAGTCAACACAGCTCTTCAGTCTGGTCAGTTCTTGTCTCCTACTTTTTGGTATGAAATCGATCCAGTTTATGGCTCTGACGAGTACGTTTATCAAGGCACAGAAGCCAAGCGCTTATTTGCCGAGAAAGCCGCAGCCTAATCACAAACTTGGGGCTTCGGCCCCAACAGAAAGCACACCATGAAACACCACAATCACTTCCAATATCCAGAAGTTAAAAACGCCAAACTCCATGCACGAGCTGACGCTGCAATGGATTTGCTCACTGCCCTTGCAATTGGCTTTGGCCTTGCCGCCCTTCTGGTTGCATGGTGGTCAGCATGAACCAGACACCTGCCTGCCCAAAGGGCTTGATCGAATACGCCTGCGAAGTCGAAGGTGTTGATCTGGTTTGCTTCTTAGAACACATCCCATACGAGCCAGTTGGCCGTGATAGTTATGGCTTACCTAGTGAGCCTGGAACTGACGAAGATATGGAGCTTGTGAATGCCTACATCAAAGGCACTGACGTTGACATTGGCCATCTGCTGTTGCAGGGCATTGTTGACCACATCACAACCACAGCACTGGAGGACATGAAAAATGACTATCTCTGAATTAGTTGGCCAACTGCGCCAAGCCAAAGCAGCCGAAGACCAAGCCAAGCAGGATCGCCTGCGCATTGAGGGTTTGATTGAAGCTCAATTTGCCAAGCCAGAATCAAACGAAGGCACTCACAAGGATGAGGAATTCACCATCACTTGGAAGCTCAACCGCACAGTCAACACTGACCAGTTGGCCAATGATTATGACGATCTTCCAACCAACGCACAGAAGGCATTTCGTTGGAAGGCCGAAGTCAATCTGGCTTACCTTCGCTCCCTCGCAGAAATTGACCCTGCGGCATACAACAAAGCCGCAGTGTTCGTAACTAGCAAACCCGCAAAACCATCCATTGAACTGAAAGACTAACATGGCCTTTGATCTCTCATCCATATCTAAAACCAAACGTGTTCGCGCCCCCAAGATTGTTGTGGTTGGCCAAGGCAAGATTGGCAAGACAACATTCGCAGCCATGGCTCCAAACGCCATTGGCATCTTGACTGAAGACGGCGCTGACGCTGTTGACGCAAACGCCTTCCCACTGGCTTCTAGCTTGGCAGAAGTCTATTCAGCCATTGATACTTTGATCAACCAAGAGCATGAGTTCCAGACCTTATTCATTGACTCGCTTGATTGGTTGGAGCCAATGATCCAAGAACACGTTTGCAAGGCAAACAACTGGAAGAATATTGAGGCTCCAGGTTTCGGCAAGGGTTATGTGGCCGCAGCCGAAGAGTGGCGCAACTTGTTGTCTGGCTTGGAAGTGCTTCGCTCTGCCAAGGGCATGGGAATCATCTTGATTGCCCACGACAAGATCAAGCGCATTGAAGACCCATTGACTGAAGGTTATGACAGCCATGTGCTGAAACTGCACGACAAGGCCGCAGGCTTGGTGCAAGAGTGGGCAGATGTCATTGGTTATGCAGGCTACCGAATCTTCACGAGTAAGACAGACGCAGGATTCTCTAAGAAGGAAACCAAAGCCACCACAACTGGTGAGCGCATTTTGCACGTTGAACCACACCCGGCTCATTGCGGTGGCAACCGCTTTGGCTTACAGAATATGCCGCTTGACTGGACGGCATTCCAAGCAGCGCTTACTCAAGCGCAATCTTGATCACACCAGTTCGTAACTTTAACTTTTAGGAAATTTATCATGGCTCAGTTTAATTTTGACGCATCACAAGTCGCTCCCCAACAATCCACAGGCCCACTGCCTGCGGGAACTTATCTGGCACACATCACAGAGTCTGATGTTCAGCCTTTGAAGTCTGGCAATGGAGAAGGCTTGAAATTGACTTTTGAGATTATTGAAGGTCAGTTCAAAGGCCGTAAGGTTTGGGAGAACTTGAACATTCGTCATACCAGTGAAGACACTCAGCGCATTGCACAGAGCCAGTTGTCTGCGCTTTGCCATGCTGTGAATGTCATCAAGTTGATGGACACTGCTGCCCTGCACTTCAAACCAGTCAAGATCAATGTGACTGTGCGCGAAGCTCAAGGTATGTACAAAGCAAGCAACAACATCAAGGGATATGAGTCAGCAGGTGGTTTCAGTGCATCAGCTGCTGCACCAACTCCTGCTGCCGAAACTCCTGCATGGCCAACAGCCGAGCAAGAGGCCGCTAAGTCTAAGGTTCCTGCTTGGGCTAAAAAATAATGGCCTTACTTCCACAATCAGTTACTGATCCTGTGGCCGATGCCATCTTTGCCTTCTACAAGGCAAAGTTTGGCTCGGAAACACAAAGACCTTACCTTGGTGCTTCTGCCATTGGTAAGCCCTGCCTGCGTCAGCATTGGTACTCATTTCGGTGGTCTAAGCCTGCGCAGTTCTCTGGCCGTCTGTACCGAGTGTTTCAGTCTGGCCATTTGCAAGAGCCAAGGGTTTATGCAGACTTGGCAGCCATTGGTTGCACTGTTTATCAGATCAATCCTGCGACTGGCCGTCAGTGGTCATTTACTGAGCCATCAACTGGCCACCACTTTCAAGGCAATGCCGATGGCATCATCACTGGTCTGCCACAAGCGCCAAAGTCTCCACACTTACTGGAGATAAAAACAGCATCTGACAAGATGTTCAAAGAAATGCAGAAATTAGGCGTAAAGAAGGCCAAGCCCGAACACTACGCGCAGATGCAAATATACATGAAGTGGTCAATCGATGAGTTTGGCGAGGATGGATGTAAACGTGCGCTTTACTTTGTGGTGAACAAAGACAATGATGATATTTACACTGAGCGCCTGGAGTACGACAAAGAAGAAGCGCAGGCCATCATTGACAAAGCCATGGCAGTGATCACCAGTGTGGAGCCACCAGTTGGTGTTTCTACTGATCCGACATGGTTTGAGTGCAAGTTCTGCGACTACCAAGCAATTTGCCATGGTACAGATGTTCCTGCACCAACTTGCAGATCATGTGTTCATGCCACACCAGAGATGGATGGCCAAGCACGTTGGTCATGTGCTTCTCAAGGCACTGATCTCAATCCTGACCAACAACGCAAGGGTTGTGGAAAACACCAATACATCCCAATCTTGTTGGCTAAAACCGCCACGCCTGTGGACTTGACCGAAGATGATGGTTTGATTTACCAGATGGCTGATGGCAAGCAGTTTGTAAATGGCAATCCAGATGTCAATCCAAACTACATCAGCAGTGCCGAAATCCATGCCTGCACAGACAAGGTGATGCTGACAGACGAGCAGGCGCTTGAGCTGCGCAAAGAACACAATGGAAGATTTGTATGATCCTGCGTGAGTATCAATCACGAGCAGTCACAGAACTATTCGACTGGTGGACAAAGCACCACGGCGCGGCTGACATTCCTTTATTGGTTTTGCCAACTGCCGCAGGAAAGTCTGTGATCTGCGCTGAGATTGTTCGCCAGATGTGGGATCAATGGCCTGAGTTTCACCCGCGCACTGTAGTGCTAGTTCCATCCAAGGAATTGGCCGAGCAGAATGCGGCCAAACTCAGAGCCTTGTTGCCACACACCATCAGTGTTGGATTTGTCAGCGCCAGTCTTGGCACAAAGAAATACAACGCTGATGTGATTGTGGCCACTATTGGTAGCATTCACAAGGCAGCGCATCTGCTTGGCAATATTAAAGCGGTGGTGATTGATGAGGCTCATCTGGTGAGCCAGAAGGCAGGGGATGCAGGGATGTATCGCACCTTCTTGTCCAAGTTGGGTGAGCTGTGCGAATTCAGAACTGTTGGCATGACTGCCACGCCATTCAGGGGTAATCAGGTCTGGCTGACCGATGGCGAAGACCCATTGTTCACTGGAATTGCAAGCCGTGTTTCGATGCGTGAGCTGCTTGACCAGAAGTTCATTGCGCCACTGGTTCCACCAACTGAGCGCATTGAAACTCGCATTGATGCAAGCAATGTTGGTATTTCCAATGGAGACTACAAAATTGGTGAGCTTTCACGCGAAGTTGACAAATATCTGTCGAAAGTAGCTTTAGAAGCCGCCAAAATCGCCTCAGAACGCAAGAAATGGATTGCCTTCACACCAAGTGTCGCCAATGCTGAAAGCCTATCAGACAAGCTCAATGAGCTTGGCATTGTGAGTGCTGTTGTGTGTGGTGAAACACCAAAGCAAGAACGAGAAGACTTGATTCGCCAGTTCAAGAATCATCAGATTCACTGCTTGGTCACTGTCTTGGCGCTGTCAGTTGGTTTTGATGTGCCAGACGTTGACTGCATTATTTGGTGCAGGCCAACCAAGTCGCCTGTGCTTTATGTGCAGGGCATGGGACGAGGCACTCGCATTTCTGATGGCAAGACTGATTGCTTGGTGCTTGACTTTACTGACACTGTTGAGCGCCTGGGGCCAGTTGACACCATCCAAGGCAGGGCTAAGAAAAAGTCAGGCACACAAGAAGCGCCTTACAGCATCTGCCCGGACTGTGGTGAACGCAACGCACCCGCAGCTCTTGTTTGCATTCACTGTGGTGGCCAGATCAGGGAAGAAGAAGCCAAGCCAATGGATGCCAAGGTATCTTATGCAGCGCTTTTATCCAGTCAGGCCAGTATTGCTGAACTGATTTGGCATGATGTCACCAAAGTTGATTACGCCTTGCACCGCAAGGAAGGCAAACCAGATTCAATGAGGGTTGACTACTACTGCGGCCTGCTTCGCGTTGCAAGTGAGTGGATTTGCTTCAGTCATATTGGCTATGCCAGACAGAAGGCCGAGAACTGGTGGATGCGCAGGGAAAAGAAATGTATGCCATCAGGAACGCAAGAAGCGCTTGATTGGGTCACGTTCTACGACATTGAAGAGCCAGTCAGAATTGCAACTCGCAAAAATGGAAAGTACACAGAGGTCAAAGATTATGAATTTAATAGAACTCAACGCGATCAAGAGGCACTTGGAAAGCCAAGTCAAGCAGGTCAACACTATTGAAGTCAACTGCCAACATTGCAATAACTTTGCAACTGGCATTTGTAAGCAGTTTGGAGCAAAACCACCATTAGAGTGGGTCACTGGCACAGTTGAGTGCGAACATTGGGAATGGGATCAAATCCCTTTTTAAGGAGAGAAAACATGAACTGGATACCACCTGAAGGCGTGAAAGTAACACTGCCAAGCAAGGGTTTAAAAAGCCCTGAGTTTGTCTTTAAACGTGGTTCGGATGTGCAAGCGCTTTGGCGTGAGCATGGTTGGACACCGCCATCTGAACGCATGGCTCCACCGCCGCCAGAACGCATTGTTGAGATTCCACTCAGAAGAATTCGGTGATGCAACAATATATTTTTTTATTTTGAAAGGTGAAGTGTGAATATATTTATTTACACCAAGAGTGGTTGCCCCAATTGTGTGGCAGCCAAGCAACTTCTAAAGTCCAAAGGTTTGCGCTTTATTGAGAACAGCATTGATGATGCAGGAGTGCGCCAAGCATTTGAGTTTGCTTATCCAGACCTGCGCCAGATGCCGCAGATTTTCATCAATGACCAACGTGTAGGCGGTCTCGCAGGATTAAAGGCGGCACTAGGATGATGCCCTCAATTGACATTGGTAGTAAACAGCCATTGCATCAATTACAACTTTGTAATAAATGCAATGAAATTAGACCACCAGAAGGTGGTGTAAACATGGGCGCAAAATGGTATTGCCAACGCTGTTGGATTAACAAAACAACTGGACGTTATCTAAGACAAAATGCCAAGACCAAAACCGCCTGAACCACTGAAAAATCGCCAGATGCGCCTGTCTGATTCTGAATGGCTTGCCTTCAAAGAATTGGGTGGCGCAGAATGGTTGCGCAAAATGATGCGGTCTAAACCACGCCACTACCATGAGGTTTTTTCACGTTTAGAGATGGACGCTCCATCCAAAAAGGAACCAAATGACTAATGCACCAGACTTTCAAACTTGGAGCCAAGCCAACTTGGCCAAGTTCGCCCAGGAGGCTTATGCCAAATTGTGCGAACAAGATGACCGCATTCAGCACTTGCAATGTGATCTAAAGACAGCTCTTGAGGCTTACAGGAACTTAAATAAATGACACAAGATGAAATCATTGAGATGGCGGTACAAGCAGGAATGTATCGCGAAGTTTTGCAGCTCGGACGCAATCTTGAATTATTGACTTCCTTTGCCAAGCTAGTAACACAGCATGAGCGTGAACGATTAACTGATGCCGCAATGAAAGCGGCTGAGAAAGCAGTTGATGTAGCAATGGCCCTTGAGCGTGAGGCGTGTGCAAAGATTTGTGATGACTGGCCTAATGGAAGAGATGATGTTTGGGAGATTGGTAACGCCATTCGAGCAAGGGGACAAGCATGACAAAGCAAAGAAGAGCATATTTATACATCGTCACTTTGCCGTTTGTTATTTCAGCCGCATTTGAATTTTTACCCGCATGGCTTTATTGGCCAATTTCATTGATCTGTGGAATGGCTTGGATTGGTGCTTGTGGAATTCTGGCTGAAAAGGGAAACCCATGAAAAAGCGCAGCAAGTACAGACCCAGAAAAGTCTTCTCAGACCCAGTGGCCTGGGTGATCAATGGCTTCAAACCCATGAGCGAGTCTGGCGAGGCCGTTAGCCTCAAGATCAAGAATCACTCAGCTTTGACTGATATCACGCAAGGCCAAGGTGATAGATCAAAAGTGGATATTTTGATTGCTGCCATGAATATGGCAGAAGCTCTTTACATCATCAATCCAGACCTTGGCAAACAATACGCATCAGAGATTAAAGCAGCTCAAGATGCAATCTTCAACATGGCCAAACGTGGTGTTCAAAAAGGCAGATTCTTGTTTACCGGGCCAGAGATGCAGGACATTAACACTGGCATGGAAGTACATGACGCACAACTGGACGCCTGCACCATTGGTGAGTTGGAGAATGCCATCAAATATGTGTATGAAGCCATTAAGCACAGAAGGGCAAGACCCATTGTGCAGGCATCAGAAGAAAAAGACTTAATCAAAGAAGAACTGATAGCGCATGGTTGATGTGCTTTTCTCGATCTGCAAGACCAATAAAGCCGCCATTGATCTTTTTGGTCATGGTCTTGTAGTCACGAGAATCAGCAAATTGGTTCAACTTGTGAGTGTTCCAAAACCACCCTGCGGTCAAAGCAGCATACATTGGTGTTGCCACTAAGTCTGGCTCCATCACAAAGTCCACGCCAAGCGCTTGACCTGCATGATAGTAATTCGCATGGCCAGTCAACTGAATGCACCCACGGCCTCGGAAACGATAACCATCACCAGACGCCTCATCCCTGTTTCCCATGCGTGAGCTGTAAACAGTATTGGCAATGAGCTTTGGATTTCGTGCGCACATCTGTGCTTTGGCGGCATCAAAGCGCTTTGGCCAAAGTTTCTGCAAAGCCTCTGCCCTGTAATTTAGGTTCTCTTCCAGAATCTTAAAGTTGCCACACTCATGCCCACATTGGCCAATGAACGCTGCTTGGCGAAGTGGCGTTGAGATATCAAACTTCTCAAAAGTTGCGTTAAGACCATCCAACCACTCAGGGCCGATATGGAGCTGTTTGAGTTGTTCAGCGGTTATTGGCATTTAGCAGATTCCTTACATTCTCGTATGCGTCCACGCAAGCATTCAATGCGGCAGTGTTCTTGTCACCTTGAGCAACTATTTCTGCAATGGCGAGGAGGGTTGCTCGTTCGGCATCAGTAGTTTCGTTAGTCGGTCTGTCAGGTTCACTTCTTGTTTCTTGATTTGCGGTGGCAGTGGTGGGATTTGCGGTGGTTGATACACAACTGGCGGTTGGGATGCGCACCCGGCCATTACGAATGGCACGATCCAAAGCAGACTGTTTTTGATTGATAACATCTTGGGTCTCCTGAAGTTTAGAAGCATTTGCGTTAAGTTGCTCAGTCAATTTCTGTTCAGTTTTGCGCGACTCTTCATTCTTCTTAGCAATAGCCAACTTCATGTCATTGTCACGCTCCAACCACCCATAGTGGTGGCCAACTCTGTAAGTTCCAAACAATGAAACCAGAACACCAACTATCAGCCAAGGAAGTGGGATTGGTAGCATTATTCTGACTCCTGACGAGCTTTGGCCAATTCAACACGTTCATCATCATCTTCCAAGTGATCTGGAGGCGTTGTCGGGGGTGGCCCAGGTGTCCAAGATTCATCCAAAGGAGGATTCACCCATGCAGGCAAAGCGCCAGATGGTGAAGTCCACGTTTGCAGACCACCAGAAGGCGCATAGGATTGATTAAAACCACCTTGAGAGCCTTGATAAGCCATTGGTTGACACATTGGTTGTACTGGAGGTTGAGGCGCTCCAAAAGCCTTTGCCGCTGCTCCTGCTGCTCTCTTGGTCATCACACCACCGATACCGCCAACGATCAACAGAACAATGTCGTTGAGCATCTTGGTGTATGCCTGATCAATTGGAGCCATTGATTTGATTGGCTGAGTAACAAAAGTGACTGAATACAGAAGTGCAATAACAATGAAGCAAAGAATGCAGGTCACAACAATCACAACAAAGCCCCAAACTCGGACTTCGAATTCTTCAGTTGTTAGGTTTGGCTTCTGGTTGGACATCATTGACCTTTTTCTCCAAGATTGGTGCTACCAAGTATTCAGGGCATTGTTGGGTGAACAAGCACTTTGGCTTCTGACACTCTTCAGCATGAAAGTAATCAGGGTTCTGGCATTTATAGCGATAACGATCTTCGCAACCAGTCAGAAGCAATAACAAAAGTAAATATCTCATACTTTGACATCCACTTTATCTATATCTACCCATTGAGTTTTTATATCTTGGGCTTTCTGTTGGCACTCGGCCTGTCTGTTCAATTCAGCCAGTCTTTGCATATTTTGTTGGTGGATCACTCTGTGAGCCTCCCATAACATCTTGGCATTCTCTTGATAAGTGGTAATTTTCATTTTCCAAGTCCAATCTTTCCAAGCAAAAGATTAACAATCTTGTCTGCCAAATCGTCAGGAAGAAACTTTAAAAAGCCAAGGAACCATAGCGCCACCATCCCGTATACGATGATTTTGAGAGCTAGGTCAAAGTCTTTTTGATATTGGTTCACCGCCCACACCGTTTGGTAGTTGCACAGAAATCCATCAACTCATTCACACCAACAAACACTAGAAACAGAACAAAAGCACAGCCTGCAATGATCATGGCCAACTCGTTCATCTCTTGTTCTTTTTCTTTCGCCTTCTTGTCAGCAGCCTTCAATGCCGCCATCTCTTTAGCATCATCTCTGTCCATCTCTGCTTGACGAGCTTTAATCTTGTTCCAGACATCAATCTTGCCAGTCTGCATGAAGAGCATTTTCAATTCTTCTTCAAATGCTCTGGCTTGCTCAAGAGCCATCTCAATCTGAAGAGCAGTACCCATGTTACTGCCCTTCTTGTCTCTCTTGGCTTGAAGCATAGCTTTTGTCGCTACGCTCTTGGCATCAAACATCTTGCCAATCATTGGCGCAAGTGAGCCTAAATCATTGGCAACCTTACTTGCCTTCTTGACCATGCTAATAGCAGATTGAATGCCTGCTAGAGCTGTAACTGGATCAATCATTTCCTCTTCTCCCATTTGAGACAGATAACCCTGCGGTTATATACGTCCCCAACCCAAGTCCATTTAATACATCGGTACTCTATGGTTGCCGCCAAAATAAAGGCGATCACGGAAAACACCAAATAACAATATAACTACAAAAAATGACAAAAAAAGTAATACAGGCCGCTGCAATAATTGCTTCGGCCCAGTCAATCATGGCTTCTTTGCCGTTTCTGCCTTGTTCAAAGCCTGATTGATCCTTGCTTTTGTTTTGTTGTTTTTGATTTGTTGTGTTGCTGCCCGAATCAAACTGATTGCAGGCAATGGCAAACCAGTCATTGCACCAGTAGCGCCTGCCTCTGCAATAGCACCCATCAGCGCCATCGATGTGCCAGAGCTGTTGATCAGTGTGCCTGGTGGAACTGTTTGCACATACTTCACCACTTCATTCAAGTCACGCACAGTTTGTGCTTGCTGTTTGCCAAGAATGATGTCCAAACGGCCATCTGCATCCAAAGAAGTCACTGCCGAATTGAGTTTGGCGGGAGACACAATAGGACGGCCCATAGAATCAGTTTGCAGGCCACTGGTTGCGATATTTTCAAGGTGTTTGATGGTTGCCCCTTGCAACTCTTTCATCGCCTTCTGGCCATCTTTGCCACTTGTCAGCAAAACACGGCGCAAAAATGTCACTTCTTCTGGCGTGGCGTTCAGAATAGACTTTTGGAAAGCCTCACTGGCGGCAACCTTGGGATCATCCTTGCCTTTGACAGTTGTGAGTAAGTTTGCGACAACTGCACGGCCTTCATATTTACGAGCCTGCTTTTCACGCAAAGCACGAGCTTCTGCATACAGTGGGCCTGCAACGTCTTTGGTAGTTTCATCAATTAAAGACTTGATGATGGCCGACTCACGCTTGTTCACAATGTCGTAATCAGTTGATGCGCTGATTTCTCTGCGCAGTTGTTCCAACTGCTTGACGTTTGCATCCAATGGGATCAGATTGCCTTGGTCATCTTTGGTAGCAATGCCAAGTTTGACAGCATACTGTTTGGCAGTGTCAGGAATGGCAGATGAAGGCACACCAGTTGGTTTGCTGTTCAAATAATCAAACAACGTGGTGGTGGTTTCTTGCTCACCATATTTCAGTGTTCTAGGAATGCTGAAATCAACAGGATTTAAAGCCTCTGGAGATTTGTCTGCCTTTGTGTAAGCAGCTGAAGTCTTGGCTTTAGCGCCTTGCCATCCTTTTGATAAGGCATCAATCACAGCATTGCCAGTGGCTGTTGGGCCAATGGCGGCAGTCTGTGCGCCAGTCATGTCAATCAATGCGTCAAAGTTCTGTAAGGCTTGCAGATTGTTCTCTTCTGCTCTTTGGATCAATGGTGCGCCCAATGGCCCTTTAATCTGCTCTTTCTCAAAAGCTAGTTGTTGAGCTTCACGACTTGCTGCGCCTTTGGTTAGCTCCACTGGAACTGGCAAACCTTGAGCTGTAGCAACTCTCTGAAGTTCGGCAGGCGTTGCAGCAGCTCCTGCACTGACTCGGCCACCAGTGGTGGTGGCAGTGGTTGGTTCCATGCCAAGTGCTTCTTGCACAATTGTTTTTCCACGTTGTGCGGCCTGCGCTGTCTGTTGAGCGCCCTTTTGGACTGCCTGCAAACCACGCAATGAGGCAACTTCTGCCATTGGTGCAGCTTGTTGGATTGTTTGGCCAAGCATACCGACTGGAAGCGCTCCAGGTAAAACTGGTGGCAGGGCTTGAGCAACTTGACCAAGCGCTTGCACTTGCTCCATGCCTGCTTCTGTTCTAGGCATATAGGTATAACGCTCTGCACCTGCTGCGGCTCGTTGCTCAATGGCTTTGGCGGCTTCTCTAGTGCCAAACTTGCCCGCCATGGCTTGCTGAAGTAATTCAGACAAACCACCGCCAACTGTGCCAACCAAACCACCAGTTGCGGCAGTCCCCAAAGTCAGGGCAGTTTCACCTGCACCAATCAGTTGCTGTCCAAAACTTGGCTTAGATGGCGCAGGCGTTGTGGCCGCTTGTGTGGCCGCCACATTCTCATTGCTTTTAGCAATTTGATAGGCTTGCGCCACAGTTTCAAACTCTGGCGTTCCTTGCTTGTCCTTGTTTTGAACAATCCATGTTGCGTATTCTGATGCTGTAGCCATTATCTTGCCCCTAAAATTGCGTCAGCTTGCTGAAGTATATTGGTTTGACGCGATCCTAGCGAGGGTGTTCCTGATGGCTGATTTGTCGGAATTTGATTGATCAGTGATTGGCGCTGTGCTTCTCGGCTAGTGCCAGAATATCTAGCGTTCACATCTTCAGCAATACGAGCTGAAAGTTCATTGAAACTCTCGCCTGGACGAGCGCGGAAATCGCCAACCATCATGTTCTTGGTTGCTCTTGTCAATGTGCCATTGTTTTGAGCCAACCAGTCGGTCTTGGCGTTGGCCACTGAAGCATCGATGTCTTGCAGTTTGGCCATGCCGCGCAAGAACTGAGCAATCAGTCTGGAGTCTGAAGTGTCCTTGGGGAAGCCAGACAACGCCATCTGGATGTCTTTGTCTGTTGCAGGTCCAGGTGGCAATGACTTGATGGCCGCAGAGTTGCGCAAACGTGTGTACTCTTGACGCAAAGATGTGTCGTAGCCTTGGATACCGATTGTGCCTTTGGCAAACTCTGACAAGTTTGAGAACTGGCCATAACCACCCAAACCTTCAATGCGGTTGGCCAGATCATTGAACTGAGCCGCAGATTGCTGTGCAGTTGCGGCAGTCACAGCGCTTTCATTGATCAGTTTGCGAGTGTCAGAAGGAATATCATTCAGATTCTTTTGAATGTTAGACATCTTTTCAAGCACTGTGGCATTAGTCATCTGAGCATCCAAATTGAGTTTGGCAGTTCGATTGTTAATCTCACTTTGCAGATTCTTGATGTTCCAAGTCTTCTCTGTCAAACCAAGATTCTGTAAGCGCTCAGTAAACTGTGACTCAATCACAGCTTTTGTTGCGTCTGCGGCCTTTTTCATCAAATCAGCTTGTTCAGACTGTGGTGCGACTATGGCCTTGGCTTCAGCAGTTCGTGCCTCTGCGGCCAGTTTAGCGGTCTTAGCGGCGGCTTCTTGAGCCTTCAAGATGTTCTCATACTCAGCACGGCCTGCGGGTGTGCGCATAAGTTCTGGAGCAACTCGTGAAACGTCATAACCTGCTTGAGTTACACCTGCACCCGGCATCACATTGCCCTCATCATCACGCAATGGGAACTCTGTTGGCTTGCCATACATTGTTGGTTGGCCTCCAGGCACAAACGCACGTTCAGCAATCTGTCTTGCTTGTAGAGCTTCTTGCTGTGCTTGAAGTTGTTGCATTCTTGCTTGTGCTTTATCAGAAAGATCAAGCAGTTTCATGGCCAAACCAGTGTTGCCCATTTGACTGGCTTTCTGAGCCGCACCAACCAAAGACATTGGATCACGCAAGTCCAAGCCTTGCATGAGTTGGTTTGTCTGCTCAATCATTTGAAGTTGTGGGTCTTGCACACCAAGCAGACCGCCAATGGCAGTGCCAAGCCCTGCGCCACCTGCATAAGTCAATGCAGCGCCACGAGCTTCTGGTGTCATTTCAGCCAAACGCACACCAGTGGCCAAGTTCTGCATTTGTTGCTGTTGTTGGTAGGCTTGTGGCGTGATCATGCCGCCAAATAGTCCAGGAACAATGTTATCTGCCATGATGAAATCCTTACAAGAATAATCCGAGGTCTTGATTGCCGTAAGCCAATCCTGTACCAAAACCAGAAGAGCCTAAACCAGTTTGACTAAATGCAGACTGCAAGCCAGACAAGCCACCAGTAAGCAATCCTGCTACACCTTGTCCAAATGCGGGAGAGGAACCCAAACTCGCCATGAGTGAAGAATAAGGATTATTTGTTGCCGCAGGGCCAGTGGCCAATGCCACACTTTGACCTGCGCCTGTCAGACCTAATCGGCCAACATTCGCGCCTGCTTGAGCTGCTTGTTGGCCAAGAGCTGCACCCATTGTGAGTGGTTGCTGACCTGCGGCTTCCAAAGCCTGAACCTGTCCCAATGCAGTGGTGTAAGGAGCATAAGCAGCTTGTTGGCCTGCATAGTATTGACCCATCGCGCCTGCACCTTGGCCAAGTAGTCCTGCGCCAAATGCAACTTGCTGTTGGCCTGCTTGCTGTGCTTGAGCAGCCAAGATTGCTTCTTGTTGCGCTCTGGCGTTATACAAGGCTTGCAGTTCTGGTGTTGTTGCACCCAATGCGCCACCTTGTGCAACTGATAAGCCTGCACGGCCTTGTTGTTGCAATTTATTCTGCAAGTTGGCCAATTCCAACTCTCTGCCTGGTTGCAACAAAGCCATCTGTTGGTTGATGTAATTCTGTGCAACTTGTTCAGGTGTTTGAGCCAAATACTGATTGCCAAGGGCAAACAAACTCTGAGCGCCAGTTTGAAGTGGTGCAAACTGACCTTGTGCTTGCTCAATCTGCTGCAATCCTAAGTTGGCTTGTGCAACCAGTTTGTCTTGAGCATATTTTGCTTCTGGGCTAAGTGTGTATTCTGCGCTTTTCAATTGGCCTGTAACTGGATCAACTTCAAACTGTGATGTGCCAAATCTAGTTGTCACACCAACTGGTCTGAATTGAGCTGCGGCCTTGGCGGCAGCAGTCTCAGCATCAATCATGGCCTGCGCACGTTGTGCTGCTTCTCTTGAGGTTTGTTGTTGCAGTAAGCCTGCGCCTGTTGTTAAACCACTAGTCAACAGATTGCCAATAACATTTGTGCCTGTTTGTCCTGTGCCACCCAATAAACTACCCGCAACAGCACTTCCTGCACCGCTTAACAATGAATTAGCAAGAGTAGAACCACCAACAGTAGATGCCGCACCACCACCAAGTGTAGTAGCAGCGCCACCACCCAATGTTGTAGCTGCACCGCCTGTAGCTGCACCGCCTAATGTTGTAGCCGCACCTCCACCACCAAGAGTCGATGCTGCACCACCACCCAAAGCACTTGTTACTGTATTTGATAGATTTGTCAATAAACCTGCGCCGCTACCACCAGTCAAACTGGTAATAGTAGGTACAGCCGCACCAGTCATCAAAGCATTAGCAAGAGAAGTAGCCCCTGCTGTACCGCCCGCCCCACCCAATGCTAGATCGAGTTGAGCAAGTTCGCCCATTGTCAAACCAGTAGTACCAACAGTACCTGCTGTACCTGCCGCAGCTCCACCGCCACCCAATAAGCTCTCAAAACCACCACCGATGCCACCAAATAAACCTGCTGCACCCAAAATAAATGGAAGCATTGAGTTGTCTACTTTTTGGGTTTGCCCTGTTCCTACAAATTCACCAGTTGGCGCATAAGTTTGGATTTTTGTGCCTGTTGCAACTTGGTCATTGACACCACCAGTTGTTTTGTAAACTTGAACACTCTCAATGCCACCGATTTGCTGATCTTCACCAGAACCAATCGTTTGATAGTTAGGTTGAACCCAAGTATCACCAAGAAGTTTGGCTTGGCCTGGAGGTACTGTAGCCGCCACACGAGCCGCTACCTCACCCTCTGTTACTCCAACAGCTTGAGCCATTTGTGCAGGAGATACCCCGTATTGCTCCATAGCCGCGACGATCTCGGCATCGCTAATGCCAGGATTTGCAGTAAGAAAGTCAAGGATTTGTTGATTAGTAACGGCCATGATGTTTATCCCTCTTCTTTATGCAGACCAAGGCAATGGTGTGTTTTGTGGGCTAACAGGAGGGTTAATTAAAGCATTGATTCTTATCTCTGCTCGTTCTTGTGCCTCTGTAATATCTGCTTGTGGAATCCATCCAATTACAGTTTCTTTTGTCAATTGGTCATAAGGAACAAATGGTGCTGTTTGTTGGCTTGAGTCAAACATAGTATTCCCATCAACATAAACAGTATGCTCACCATTTACGCCAGTAACATTCCAACGAACATTGACCACATAATTTGGGTCAGGTTGTTGAACAGTAAAAATTGCAAGAATGTTTGTTGTAAAAGTTGTCATACATTACCTTTCAATTGGTCAATTTCTGCTTTGAGTTGTTTGACAGCGTTAACCAAGTACCAAGTCAAATTGTCGGTATCCACAGAAAGAACACCAGTTGATTCTTGCTTCACGCAATCAGGCAGAACGGCTTGTAGTTCTTGAGCAATTACACCCAACTGAACACCAGTCTTTAAGATTGCTTGATTTTGTGGTAATTCTGTAATTTCTTCTGCAACACGATATTCAAAGTTACGAACACGAATTGAATTGATTTTGTCTAAGCCATCATTGTTGTCCACAATGTTTTTCTTTAATCGTTGGTCAGATGTTGTTGACCAAGAAGAAGAATTGTTGCCTTGATAATTGCCGCCTCCACTAGCATTGATAAAGCCTGTCTGTGTACCTTTACCAGTAGTAGAACCTCCGTTATATCCACAAGCAATTACCATTTCACTAGAAACAGTTGCACCAGATGGTGTAGTTCCATAGCCAATATATGTTCCATAAGCGCCTGTCGTATGACTATTCCCTGCTAAATAACCAACATAAAGATTGCTATATCCAGAAGTTGTAGTTAGACCAGCCTGATAGCCTAGTGCGTAATTATTGTCTGTTGCAGCTTTAAGTGCTTGATAACCAACTGCTACCGCAGCAGTAATTCCTGATGAATAACCCGCTTGATAACCAACAAAAGCATTAGAACCAGATGCGGTTGCGTAACCCGCTTGGAAACCAACGTAAGCATTGTATTGACCTGAACCTGAGTTACCAGCTTGATAACCTATGAAAGTATTGTTGGAAGTATCTGTTTTCCCGTACACAGTACCCAATGCAGTAGGCGTAGCGGCAGAGCCCCCGCCGCTTACTGTTGCCCAAGACAATGTTCCTGTGCCGTTTGTTGAAAGTACCTGAGAGCTTGTTCCATCAGCACTTGGGAGTGTCCAAGTCACATTAGAAGCAATAGTGTCTGGTGCTTTGAACGACACATAGTTTGTACCATTGTCTGTGTCTTCGTACAGCTTGATGTTAGAACCTGCTGTAGAAGTACCTGCAACATCCACAGAACCTGTAAAAGTAGCACCACCAGTATCACTCAATGTTGCACCAGTAGAGTTCTGAATCAACTTACCAGTTGTGCCATCAAAGCGAGTGAAAGCATTGTCAGTAGAAGATGCAGGGCCAACAACATCGCCTGATCCACCACCACCAGAAGCGGCAATCGTGATTGAACCACTACCATTGGTGATAGAGATGCCAGAGCCTGCTGTCAAAGTAGCTTTAGCTAGAGTATTTCCTGTTGTGTTACCAATCAACAATTGACCATCTGTGTAGCTAGTCTGACCTGTACCACCATTAGCGACAGGGAGAGTTCCTGTTACACCAGTAGACAAAGGCAAGCCTGTCAAGTTAGTAGCTGTACCACTTGAAGGAGTACCTAAAGCACCACCATTGACAATAACAGCACCGCTAGAGCCTGTATTGACCGCTAGAGCCGTTGCTACACCTGTACCCAAGCCTGACACACCAGTCGAGATAGGCAGACCTGTAAGGTTTGTGGCAGTACCGCTAGATGGAGTACCAAGAACACCACCATTAACAACAGGAGCGCCAGAAGAACCTACATTCACCGCCAAAGCTGTAGCCACGCCAGTACCTAAACC
>JACCDW010651700.1_pt1 | contig 28221 bp, 27 predicted proteins | sample 7449781 | NCBI WGS metagenome assembly JACCDW01 (sample SAMN15323449, study PRJNA562643) | freshwater metagenome | isolation source: river surface water | place: USA:Blue River Watershed | collected 2017-08-18
AAATGAATTGAAAGGCAAAAAAAATTTTCAATTCTGTGATTATTCTTTTAATTATTTTTTCATTGTATTATTTTGTTATCTTTTGAAAAAGAAAAATATGTTCCGATCCGAAACGCGACATTATCTTATTGTTCAATGTAAACAAAGTGTATCGCAATTTGAATGATTGTGGCCAATGCGACATTCCTGGCAATGGAAAACTGTATCTAATGGCCTTTAATTGTTTAAACCCTCTTGATTTTGTTGATTTGAGAAGGTCGGCAATCTTCAATCTGTTTTTATTGTACTTAGGTAAGCTACCAAAAAATAGATCCCTAAGGAAATAATAAGGTAGGATGAACCTGCCTACTGGATATGGATTAGGGGTTGTTTCAAGTATCAAAAGTCCATTTTTTTTAAGGACTTTTGCAATCTTATTAAACAATAATTCTACTGAGGGTACATGCGCAATTACACCAACGCAAATCACAACATCAAAAAAGTCATCGTCACTAACAGCATCGAATGAGTCATTAACTATTAATGCATTCGACACTAAATTATGTGGCACTTTCTCTCTGACTTTTTCTAACATCTTATCTGATATATCAACAAAAGTTATTGAGTTTGTTTTATTCAAAAACTGCAAAGAAAGACTGCCATCGCCACACCCAATATCTAAAATCTTGGCATTATTAATATCTCCAAGGAACTCTTTAACTAAAATTGATCGTATCGAAATACGATCACTACTATTTTTAAGATAATCTGACGTATTAAAAAAAAATTTTACTTTGTTATCAGTCATGCATTTCTTTTCATAAATTCATTTAGACCAATTATTAAAAGGCTTGCATAGCTCTCTGAATTCATCAAGCCACTCATTTGAATAACTACAATTCTTGTAGTCCTCAAAATATGGGCCTCCCTCCGTGAAATGCAAATTAGATATCTCAGTGAGTGGTAAATTAGGATCGTAATCAACTAAATGATTCCATCGGTGAGGTATTTCTCCAATCAATTCATCCTTAAGCCATCTAAATCGATGCAAATCAAGACCTGATGCAGTTTCAACGTATTGAAGAGTTAACGCCGTACACTTTGTATTATTCATTAGCATCACACTAGACCAATTTTTTCGCTCATATTTTGTCTGTGTTTGATTTAAAAATTTTAAATTTTTATCAGGAACGTGGTTATGATGAACACACATCAATGCATATTTATCGTTACGTAACTCCCATAATTTTGCAATATCATCAAGCATCAACATGTCACAATCCATGAAGATTGACCATCCCTGATAATCGGATAAGTAAGGAACAAGAAATCTAGAAAATGAAAATTCAGTCGATTGCAGAAAACTCCGTTTGCGATTAAATATTAATTTGAGCGAATTTAGGTTAATTGGGGTAATTGAAACTGGCTCGGAAGTCCTCCTTATAATTGAGCTTACAAGGACATGGTAAGCAACCTCTTCTTTTGAATCATATCCAATAAATACATTAATCATAATTTATTCATATATATTAAAAATCAAATTCTAATCCAAATTTGATTGTAAATATCTACATAACTACTTGAAGTGAGTTAGGCGTCTCGCTGGACCGATAAAATAGTTTTTTGTTGTTTAATCCATATTTGATTAACTCTATCGTGCGTTGTGAGCTCAAACCCAGCTTCGCTAAGTATGAAGGAAACTTCTTTCGATAGAGCTTTAAAGTCCTGATGAACCTCAATGAGAATACTGCGACATAGCGGATGGGTCAGAGTTTTGCGAGCGCCACGCAGTATGAGGTGCTCTATACCGTCGACATCAGCTTTGATTAGACTTGGATATTCAGAAAGAATGCCCTGCTCCATCAAATAGTCTAATGAAAAGCCGCAAGTCTGATAAGACAACACTTTTTGCAAGGGCAGGCCATCCTGGCCATATTCAACTCCGAAAGCTGAAAGCGCACCGCCCTCATCGGTGACCTGAAGATTAAAATCGGCAAATTCATTTTTTGCTGTCAGGGGGTTGGTGACGATACGAATCTTGTCTTGAACCCCGTTGGCATTGATATTCTTTGCCAGAAGAGCAAGGTTGAAGACCGACGGCTCGAATGCATAGACATTTCCTGAATGAGTTTTTGCATAGTAGATCGAATAAAGCCCAACATTTGCCCCGATGTCAAAAAGAACACCATCGCCACCATGACGGTCAATCCAGTCAAGTGTTTCGGGTTCCTTGGTTGAGAATGTATCGATTCGCCATTGACACAAAGCATTGGGTGAGTGAAATACAAATGTATAACTTTTTCCAGTCACAGTTACGGTATGTGTCGCAGTTGACGTACGAGCGGAAATACGTCTACTTTGGATGTCTAGCCAAAAGGGTACGTGACCAAAAAAGGCGACTGAAAGTATCGACATGTAGGTCCTTGAAATTGCATCAAGGATAATTATGGGTAGTGAGAAAAATTGCTTAAGTAGCGAGCGCATTATTAATTAGTAAGTTGATATGATGCTAAAAAAAATGGTTAGCAGTGCATAGCTGAGATAGCCCCACAGCCAAAATGGCGCATGATGGCGGGCCTACCCCATTGCGTTGGCAAGCCAGACACCTTGAGGTAACCGCTACAATTCTCCAGCTGTTGCAGCACTTTACTGTTAAGCCGCAGGATTTCTCCACCACGTGGCCTGATTGTTTGGGTTAGTTCAAAAAGCTTTTTGCCGCCATTACTATAAAGCATGATAGAGCATTCGCAAACACTTTTTGTTCGATTCATGATCATTACGTCAATGTCTGATTGCATACCAGCTTGAATAGGAAATTCAGGGGTCCAGTTACGTTTTTTTTCGGGGCGTTCGTTTAATAACTCCTTACTCAGCATGGATTGCTCCTGGAAAACAGCGTAGAGATCAACGCCATGAACAAATGCAGGCTGGCTGTGGCCTTTTTCATAGCAAATATAGCCACGATCAGTAAAATAGATAAGATTATTACGAACAACCTCAAGATTCGCAATACTATCTGGGATACGGATATGCCACATAAATGTGCCGTAGTGATATTCGCGACTAACTAGATCGCTTAAGCGAATCTGACGCACGCCACGGTTGGGTAGTTCAAAATTCAAGGTTTTAATTTCAGTGCCGTTACGATCAAATACCCAAATCTGACCGCATGTTGCAGTATCGAGTTCAGGAAACAGGCTGGAAAAATAATTCTGGATAGGGGCGACGGTATCGATATCATGATCCAATCGCCAAAAATACAACTCGTTAATAGAACCAAATTTTCGTAAGCATGATTGACGTTGCCAAGAGAGCGGTACTTTACTCTTGAGCCATTGCTTGAAATCTTTTGGCAGAGGTAAATGACGATAAAGTGTTTTGATCATATTAGGCCCCAAAAAACGATTTTGCAGCCTGAAGCTTAATAGTATTGATGACGCCCCAGTTGGTCATCAAATACTCCTGTGGCGGATGCGAGTGTTCAACAGATACGCCCCCTGACACACGATTGATGATTATACTAATAGGAATTAAAGCCGAGCTTATTGAGGCCGCAGTATAACTGGCAAAGGTCGATGGTGCCGCCTGAATAAGCCGATCAACTTGCACACAGCCAAAATCAAATACTGGCACGGTAAGCTGTTGACGATTAATTGAGTTGCCGTCGGTGTCGCGAAACTCAATTTTTACATCAGCTGCCTGTTCATAATCAGCACTTATAGAATAATTGAGTAAGCAAAGGTAGTTCTCGGTATTGGGGTGCAGATAGATTTTGTTCGAAAATGACAAGAAGTGGGGCTTTTTGCCTTTAGCATTAAAATTTGGTGGAGTTTCATAGATGACGCTGCCCATACCTTTACCTTCTAGAGCGTATTGCACAACTGTACGATACATATTGAAGTCGGTGTGATTTTGCGTTACAGGTTCGTTACTTAGTTCATTTCCAGAGATGTATTGTGACGGAACACGATGCACGACACATAAGCTCGCAATATCTGACCAACCCATCTTCGCGACTTCTGCATCAATATCAATAAAGAAGTGCTCATGCGTCTTGACTGCACCAAATATTATTCGACCGAGCAAACGGCCTTGACCGAAGATGCTTAAAAGTACAGTGAAGTTGATACCGACATTCCGCATACCTGAGGGATCATCAGCTGTAACGCCAGCATATGTCCTCAACCCATGCTTTAACATAATGGCAATTGGCGTCGATACCAAGTGTAGAAGCCTATAATTAGCTGGTTCTTTTAATAAACTCATTGAAGCGCCTTTTAAGATCCAACGTGTGGGCGGAGCTTGCGATACGAACGTCGTGCCATATCGTAAATGCCAAGCACCTTCAGAGTAGCTATTATAAACTTACGCGGAAATAATTTTACTTTAACTCTAAGGCGATCACTTTCCACTCCCTTAAGAAACTCAAGAGTCTTGAGGTGCGCATTGTTTTCAGTTGTAATCTGAGGAGCATGACGCAGACCTGTCTTTCTAAAGACTGCAATGCAACGCTCATCGGAGTATATTTTGGAGAAGCCATGTTTTGCTAACATCGCTGTCAGAGTATCCGCTGAGAAATGTATTAGGTGCGCATTTTGCAAGTATCGTAGAAAGTCTGATTCGTAAGCTTGGGGGATATTGAATATGCCAGGTACGTCAATTATCAGCACCCCATCAGAAGGAAGAATTTCGGCGACCGTCTCGAGTTCCCCATTAACGTCAAGAATATGTTCGAGAACATGACTATATATGATGACATCTGGACGCTCTTCACGCAGTGTCTCCACGCCACCCAATTTTAGCTTGAGTCCGCGAGTCTTACCGTAGGCCATGAAGTCTGTGCCAAAGTCACAGCCGACTACATCCTTGCAGTGAGACTGAAAGAAAAATAAAATTCCACCAGCAGCACATCCTACCTCGGCAACGCGCATATCGCATAGATCTACATACTTGCCAATTGTATCGTAAAGGCGTCTACCTGCAGCTTGCTGCCCTTCGAAAAATAATGCCGGAGAACATTGAAACCCTTCGTAAAGAGATGTGTAGTGATTCTGATAGAAATCTTCATAGTCAACCCCTCTCATGAGCGGGTTAGTCATAAGCAAACCGCAACGACAGCATGCCGATGTTTTTATAGGAAGCGAATAGCGGTCACGTTCGGCAATTACAACGAACTCATCGCCATCGCACAAAGCACATTTATGTCTAGAAAGTTGGTAAGTACCATTTGTTAGCTTAGCTAACACTTGTTGACGCGCCAGCTCCTGATCGACACTTAATGGAAGGTAAGATTTTGCGCTTGAGCGAAATCGATCTGAAATGAGATTGACTGAGTTTACTTTTACCATCATTTAGGCACTATTCTTAATCATAATTGGCTATCCTAGTAAAGCCCTTTTCTTTATATAAATATATGTTTCGAGCCAATGAAATAGTATGAATAAAGAAATTTAACAATGCTTATAGTTTATATTGCATTTTGCTTAGCACAAACAAAAGAATCTTTTTTCTATCAAAATCAGTAGCGCCAGATGATGGATATGAAGTCACAGTTATTGCTGGAGCAAGCTTTCCACTATCAAGAAAGAAATACAGATCCATTTTAAATTCACTTATAGATTTATTAATCGATCTAGATCAGCCAAGTCATAGGATTGATCTAAGTAATAATCTGCCAACTCTTTTCCATTTGAAAAAGAATCAGCAGAGTCAACCTGCTTCATTATACAATCTAAATTTATGGCAAAATTTGAATCCACTGATAATGACATGCATTTAAACCTACCGTCCAATTCAAAAATATTTTTACTAACTATTTGGTGAAGATTCAAATAGACAGGAGTTACGTTTAATCTTAAATAATCTAATGCTACCGAAGACGATCTAAAAAAACAAACTTTGGGTAACTCATTATCATCTTTTGATTGCAAATTTAAATGCAAGGCGTGAGCATAATTTTTCAAAGTTGAGTAAGAAGAAGAATTAGGGTTTAGTCTTATTTTAATATTTTTACTAACACCAGACTTTGAAATATAACTCATTATTAATTTTGACTCGCTCACATTCCCAGTCAATACAAAGAGCAATTTATTGCTGGCTTTTTTGCAGGATAAAACAGTTCTATTGCTACCTCTTATGAAATAGCCTTGTCTAACATCTTTGCCCTTAAATGATTTATTCAATAAAATCGTACTCATTTTGCTTGGCGTAATGATAACACTTGGAATTTCAGTGCTTTTATAATATCCATTATGGATGAGACTAAAGTGAAAAGGCGTTAAGGCGCAATGAATATAACCTATAGTTTTGACATGTTTTTTATCTTCATAACTTACAATTAACTTTTCCCAATTCCTTCCTTCCATGGGGAAAATTATTTTTTTTATTGTGCTATTAGTCAATGCAATTTTTATTGATCTAACAATTATGAGATTATTAGCAAACGTTCCAGAATTTATTTCTTTTAAGCACAGATAGATATATAGCAATCTGAGCCTAATAGATTTTATTTTTCTACAGCTCCATAATAAATACCACATATTAGTAAAAGGCAAAAATATAATAGTGCTTACCACAGAGATCAAGTTAAAAAATCCTAATGCGGATTCAACATAAAAGAATTGATTTGTGCTGCGAAAACCCAATCCGCCCACAATTTTTATATATTCAAACTGATCTTTTCGATTGGCTAGCCATCTTGAAAAATAAGCATCATTATTAAGCGACTGATTTCCTAACGAGATGACGCAAAAAGAATTTAATGGTATAAATTTTGCATTACAAAATACTCTAAGAAAAGTTCTCAAAATAAGGAGTATATTTTTCAGAGGAATTAATGAAAGAACAATGAATTTTAAAAGCTCATAAACCAGATAAATTATATTTTTCCAAAAAAACCAAAATTTTTTATAAGAAATAAAATTATAAAAAAACTCAACAGGTAACGGTAAAGCTCCCAGGTTCCCTGATGTAAAAGCAAACTTTCTTTTATTGTCAGATTGCGAAAATATAGACATCCACCTTATTATTTCCTGGCTACGGTTGGAAGTTTCAGTATATTCATTCATCATTTGAAACCTCAGAAATCCAACAACAAAGCTCATCATAACTGCCCAATAGCGGAATACCATGAGCTGCTGCATCAGTTTTAACCAGACATCCTGTCGGATCATAATAGGCAGATGGCTTTCCAAGCTCTCTTGCAATTAGAGCAGGAGATGTGAAAGGCATCGAGACAACTGCCTTGCATCTATTTATTATTTCAGTTGGAGCTGTATCACAATCAATTTCAAAAAATCCTTCCTTACCTTGCAATGAATAAAGAAAATTTCGATATGAACGGTGCGAAAGGTTTCCAATATTGCGCTTCCGCTTTAAAACCATTGATAAATTGTATTTGCTTAAAACGATAGAAATATCATTTAAAAAACTATTCGCAACAGCAGGGGTGTGATATTCAAACTCACTGGCTAAAACTATGTAAGAACTCTTTCTCCTTGGTTGTATATCAAAAATTGCAATGCCATTTTTAAGATCTGGCAAATGCTTAGGAACAGATGAGCTAAACCATATTGCACCTGCTTGATGAACCTGCACCTCTGGACCTGCAAATTTTCTAACAAAATCAGCTTGCCAGTGATCCCAAACCAAGTAAATAGGCCAACTCGCTGCTTTCCAGCCATAAGGTATCGGTGGGTCTTTTTTCGATACTTTAAAGTTTTCACAGTGAGTAGAGTAGAAATAAAATATTATTTTTGATCCAGATTTCTCAGCATCATATGTCCACAATGGCCTATATATCCAACCAGAATTATGGAATAAATACTCACGAGCCAGAGATTCTTTTCTTAAAAATCTCACTTGGGCTGACAACGCAGTCTGATTAAGTAAAAATGCATGCCACCAACGTCCACGGAAGCAGTCAATCAGAGATAAAAAGCACGCGCACATTGCCCATACTAAAAACTTAAAGACAGCTGCAATCTTCTGAAGGGGTGGTAGCATTTGAGTTTGATAGACAAGCTCTAGCGCACCCACAGTTTTATTTACTACATTAGGGACACTATGATGAACGGCAGCTATATTTTGGTTTCTTCCACTCCATTGCAAGTACCAGGAGACGATATCGTAGCTTTTTTCGCCATCATGCCCTTGGGGTAAATTGTCTTCACTAAGATGAGCGAAATAAACGTGTTTTTTAGATTTTGAAGTCTTCTTACCTATTGAGGATAGACCAGAAAGTATAATTTTAAAAATTTGGAGTGCACCATATAGCAGTGTTCCAAAAATATAAAGTTGCCATAGCAGGCTTGACATAAAATTCGCAACTTTAAAACCATGCTGACTAATAGTTATTCGCCATGCTTTTGGTAAAGGATAAATAACCTTCCCCCCTTGCTTACCTGACGCATACAACAACGCTTGATTTAAGCTTAACCCACCAATCCTGGTCAGCAAATATTGCCTCACAACAACTTCACCACAATCGTATCCAGCCCCCATTAAAAAGGGTGAGAGGCTTTTGTCGGCAAACCTTAATTGCTGTTCGGTAAGCGCTTGCTTGACTCTAGAAATTAGACTTATTTGACCTGATTGCTTTAATAAGCGATAGCCACGCATCATTCTTCGTAATCGAGAGCGTTTAATTTTTCTTACTATTTCTATTGTATGAACCAACTCAATATGCTATTAACTTGAGACAGCGAAAAACTACAGGGTAAAAATTTTGGAATAATAGTCGGCCCTTTCAGAATCATAAAACTCTTTAAGTTTTTCCGAAAAAGTACGAGCAGGCAATTTAGAAATTCGTAGCTTCATTTTCTCAAAACCATCCCAGAGAGATCCGCGAATCTTCGTTAGATACAAAAAGTCACTATAAATGCATGAAATTGAAACGGTAGCAGCAACCTCATGCCCTTTTATAAATTTACCATCATGGATTCCCTCCAGTTTGTATCCTACTAGCTCCATTCTCTGTTGCCAGCCTTTCAAATCAATATGTTGTCCAGCCGAGATTCTTAGCATACCCATATTTTTGAATCCATGCTCTGTTATAAGAGCTATTGCTTCTAATGCAGAGTAACTGGAAAGCCTCATCTCAACAGATGAATCAATAACAATTGCAATCTCACATGTTTTATTTTCTAAATTTATAGATGAGAGCGAAACGACTCCTTTATATTGATTTTTTTTTGAACGAATTATTAGTATTAAGCGATTTTTTTTTTCCTTTAAAAAAAACTGTTCTTGTTTAGCAGGCGTGTTTGGAAAACTCCCATACTCTAGATACCTCGTTATCTTCGAGTCATTAAACCAAGAGTACCAGGCGGATTCAACAGCAAAAACAGATGTAGGAACACATAAATCAATCGTTTCACCACTAATAAAAACATCAAGATCAATCATTTAAAGCTCCTAGTTTAAAATTCATTATTGATAATAAGTCTATATTCAAAGCAAGAGTTCCCAAGTTAAAGCCGTTCCTCTTTTTATATCGTGCTTAACAGATTTACCTATCACAACATCTAAATACTTTGTTGCCAAGCCTAGCCCCGGTCTAATTGCTCTTACATTTTCAGTGGTTAGTAGATCCCCTGCTTTAATATCTTTAACCACGTATAACGAACGTCTAAATACTACAGATTTCTTCTCAGCTTCAATCGCTCCGTAACTGACTTGCCCTATGGCTTGCCAAGCTCTTTCAGTTTCCAGAACTAATTGAGTCATTTCTGCCGGCTCCATTGAGAACGCGCTATCCACCCCTCCATCGGCACGACTTAAAGTAAAGTGCTTTTCAACAACTGTTGCACCCAATGCAATGCTGGCAACCGAAACACCAACTCCCATGGTATGGTCAGACAACCCAACCTCACAACCAAACAACTCACGCATATGAGGAATTGTTAGAATATTCGTGTTGTTTGCTGTGGCTGGGTAAGTACTGGTGCATTTAAGCAAAATTAAATGCTTGCAACCCCCATCTCGGGCGGCTTTAACCGTATCATCAAGCTCAGCAATACTCGCCATCCCAGTTGAAATAATTAATGGTTTACCAGTGGCGGCTACACGGCGGATTAACGGCAAATCTGTATTTTCAAAAGAAGCTATTTTGTAACAAGGAACATCCAAGCTCTCTAAAAAATCTACGGAGGTGGCATCAAATGGCGTACTAAAAGCAATGATACCAAATTCTCGAGCACGATCAAAAATCGGTTTGTGCCATTCCCAGGGTGTAAAAGCTTCACTATATAGTTTATAAAGCGAAGAACCTGCCCATAAGCTTTTAGGATCACTTATATGAAACTCTCGCTCATTCAAATCCAATGTCATTGTGTCAGGTCTGTAAGTTTGAATCTTAAGTGCATGCGCACCTGTTTTAGCGGCAGCTTCAACAATATTCAAAGCACGCTCTAGTGATTGATTATGATTACCAGACATTTCAGCAATAATGAATGGCTGCTGATCCAGACCAATTTGGCGACTATTAATTTTTATAGTCTTATTTTTCATATTTTAATTTTTCCATTAAAGTTAAAAAATGAGTCAAATCAGGAATTGTAAATTTTGCATCTAAGCCATCCAAAGCCTTGATATTTCTATAGCTGCCTGTCAGCACACGAACAGTTTTCATGTTATGCATATTCAAATTAACAAAGTCCTTGGATGGATTGTCACCTATGTAAATCATATCTTCCCACCTACAACTCTCACGCTTCTTTATCTGTTCAAAACAGTAAGTAGAAGGTTTAGCATTTTTTACGCCATAACGATGTGTAATAAAAATATGGCGAAATAACGATTCTAAATTTAATACCCTCACTTTTTTTTCCTGAACTAGTTTATGCCCATCTGTCACGATGTAAAGCGGATAATTTCTTAAACTTGGTAGCAGTTCTTCTGCACTATGAAAGAGTTGTATATTGGGAGTATGATGCCTGTATACATTTACGCATTGTTTAGTTAAAGTTTTGCTGTATTTACCAAATTCTTTCAGCCAGAGATCGAAAATCATGCCACGTCCTATATGATCTAAAACATCAGTCATAAAATAAAAAGAATGTTCTGAATTCCAACCAAGCTCTATCTCACCGAAAGCCGCAACCGCTCTAAGACCACTTTCAACATAGGATCGCTCCTCGTAAAGCGTATCATCTAAATCAAAAACTAGAATCATACTGATAAACATCCTCAGCAACACGAATTTGTCGCACTTCACCGATGATCCGAGTGAAGGGTTGCTCATGTAAATTTGCTCCACATGCTTCAAGGAGGCTCCAATAAAATATGTCCAAGCCTGCCGCAATCGATACTGTTGATGCACCACCTGCTCTAGCATTGCATTCAATAATATGAATACGTCTATTTACATCAATGAATGCTTGCATAACCACTGGCCCACTCAGCTTTAATGAACTCAGTACGCTAGTCATCTTTTTTTCAATTTCATCATCTCGAAACGTTGTCGTTACTTGAGCTTCTCCATCTACAACATAGTCACGAGTTCGCAATACTAATCCCTTCACTTCATGCGCATTGCTCAGCCATGCATCAACACTTATTTCTATCCCTCTCAGAAATGGCTGATAAATCGGCGCTTCCATACCAGTGCCATGCTGAAGCGCACTCTCATAATCAAGATTCAATCCCATCATACGAGCGCCAGACCCATAGCGCTCCTTAACAACATATGTGCCTGCGCTCAATGGGTCTGGATTTAAGGAAGCCGGAATAAAGGGCAATTTATTTGCTGCACCAAATTGTGCGAAGGCAAGTTTATCGAAGCAAGTTTCAATGCTTGATAGAGATGACACTATAATATTTATACCCTCATCCAAAAAACGAGAACGGTATTGTGCCCAAAACAATAACTCACCATCCCGAGTAGGAATGATGAAGCCGATTTTTCGCTGTTTACAACCCATAAGTAGCGCATCGACCTCATGATCAATTGTGCGTGGCATATGCCAGAATTCATCGGAAATATAACGCGTCAGTGCTTTTTCATCGGCATCTCCTGCAATCACCTTGATTTCGGGGTTTAGCTTTAGCGCAGCATACTTAACCGCCCGCAGTAAAGGCACTTTTTTTGCAGCACTAGTCATTAGAATATTTAACGGGGTGAAATTCATCTTAAGGTTATACTCGCTTAGGATTTTATTTTTGAGGAAGCTTATTATTCCCAAATAAATCATGAAACATATGGGTTATTTCAATCTCTACGAAGAGCTATATTTCTGGTACAATAACCTCCTGAATCGCTAATAACACCATTTTTGTTCCCAGCAAACGCCACACTCCATAATGTTTCCAGGACTGCTCACTACCTGTTTATACAATTCATGCATCAGAAAAATTCTTGATAAGTGCATTCTTTCAATATACAGGCCTAAATTTCCGGTAAGTTCATTATCTGGTATTGGCGAGTTTCGCAATTCATGCGAGAGTGAAACGGTAGAATTTTTATACTCATTGCTTGCAGAAGATTTTGTCTTAAGATCTTTTTCCATTATAACTCCAATTAATTTATCTTATTTTATTTACTAGGATGGCGGTAATATCTCTACCAATACCAAGCTTTGCCGCTGCCGTCCAAAACCTGAGCACATCCTCAATTGGCTGACGATGGATAAGATTCTCTATCTGCACTCGAGCCATATGAGCAGCTTTACCCATCGATTTATTTCGAACATAATTCGATCCAGGGTGAAAAAGAAACCAATCCACAGGAAAATCACCAAGGATTTCTTGGCATTCCCAGCCTGTTTCATTAGCAATGCTTCTTAAGCTTTTATGATCGAAATAAGTTAAATGATCGGGGGACGCCACCCAAAATGCATTATCAATGTGATCATAGGCTAGGGCACCTAGCTGAGTTATGGAAAAGTCGTTCGGTACAGTTACAACGGCAATCCCTCCCTGTGAAACAAGTTTTCGTAATGATTTCAAAAGGTCGATAGGTTCAATAACGTGCTCTAACACGTTTTGTAGCCAGACAAGATCATAAGTTTGGCCTGAGGCAATCTCAGCTTTCAAGAGCGCAAAAATATCTCCCGTTTCCAAAACATCTAAAGATGAAGGATTTTTTGATTTAACTCCAGCGGAGCTGAAATCAAACCCCTTAACATTCCAACCTTGCTCACGGAAGAATGACAAAGCATATCCTTCACCACAACCAACATCCAGGAAGTTTTTGGAAGTCACATTAGATGAAAAAAGATGCTTAATAATAGCCATCCTCTGCTCTAGTTTTGACTTAAAATAAGCAAGCTCATCCGAAGAGTATTCAATATCGTAGCTCCCGATGCCTTCTTGATAGTATTTATCAGCATAGTACTTTTGTAACTCTTCAGGCGTGGGCTTATTAGAAATCTCCCAAAAGCCTAATAAATGTTGTTTTAATCGAGCATCCACTAAAGACTCTTCCGTTTAATATTTGAATTCTTACTTTTAATTATTTCTGCTTTAAAACAAAGGCGATCTATTTCCTGCTCAAAAGAGATTTTGTTAGGGGATATTATAGATAATGCGAAATTTGACATCTGTTTGACATATTCGGGATTTGAAAAAAAGCGCCCTATAGGCTCAATATAATCTTCAACATCAAGCCTATCTGCCCAACCAATATATTTAATAGCCCCAGTCTTAGATAGATCTACTGTCGCACACTCTTGGTTTTTAGCAAAAACCACTGTAATGCTAGGTAATCCTAGAAAACAACGCTCCAACATTGCCGCGCCTCCTGCACCAATACCTAAGTCAGCTTTCGATATTAACTCCGCCATATTGGTAATTTGACAATGAAAATTTAAATTTGAAGATTGATCACAAAGTAACTTTATCAACTCTAGATGAGGATTGGATATGCCAACTACAACATCAATTTGGATTTCTTTTAATTGCATAAGATTCAATGCATCAAGCACCTTATGTGTTTGATTGCTAGGATCAGTCCCACCAAAAAATACCAAAATACGTTTTATAGAACCATCTCTTTCACGAAGGATATTTTTTTTATCAATAAACTCATCTCTTAATAAAACAAAAGATGGACCCAGCAACGAAATACAATGGTGAGGCACTAAATTTGTATATCGACTTTCCAAATCAAGGTAATAGTTTTGATCTAAAAGCAGATCACAGTCATGAATGCGATTAGCAAGGTCATCAATTACAATTACATTATCAGTAATAGCCCTGATGGATTTTTCCCATGTGGCATCTAAGCCGTAGTGATCGACAACAACTCCATTAACTCCATAAGGAAATAACTTTTGAGCTGCTTTAATAGTCATTACGGCGTCAATTTCTTGAAGTAAATTATCAGTTTTTGGAAGTTTCTCAACCATGAATTGTTTTAAATCTAACAATTCAAACATGGCACCAGGAAAATCCATACAGACGAACGCAACCGCATAACCATTAAACCTCAAACGTTCAGCCAAGGTCAAGCATCTCATTAAGTGACCACTTCCGATAACCACAGATGAGTCAACTCTAAATAAAATGTTCATAATATTATTTTTTTTAATTAAGTCTTCTAAATCCATTATGGCAAACTGGGCCTTTTAGCAGACTCATTACATCTCGCCCCTCTTCACATTGTTTGATAATTGCAAATATAGAATCTAAAGTGTCAAAATAATCAGCGACGACTTGGGGTGTGTGATCAATGCAAACATACACACTATTACTGGCCAAGTATCCTTTTGCAAGCATCTCTTGCGTGATGAGCGTTTTGTAGGCCAGCGTATTTTCACTATTAAGTGTAAAGCCAGTTAATGCGGCTAAGCCCCAATGTGAAATGCTTAAGCCATGTTTATCAGCAAGCTTTTGCCATCCCTGACGAATATTTAATCCTGTTTGAGTAATACTTTCCCATGATTTAATACGTTCCATTACCTCTAAGGTTTTTAACGCTGCTGTTGGGCCAATGCGTTCAGTCCAAAATGTACTGCTAATAAAGGTAGTTTGAGCCGCTTCCATAACTTCACGCTTACCAATTGTTGCAGTAATAGCGTAACCATTACCCAAGGCCTTGCCAAACATTGCCATATCGGGCTCCACACCATATTTTTTATGCAAACCACCAAATGTTTCACGAAAACCCGAAGTACATTCATCGAAAACCAAGACGATACCTTTATCAGTTGCTAACTTTCGAACCTTATGCAAGAAGTTATCTTTAGGTCCCATATTACGAACCACTTCCATTTTAATCACGCCAATATCTTGCTCATTTACTAAAGCTTCTAATTCATCATAATTGTTGTAATTAAATGGAAATACGGTACTTTTAAGATTGCGTGGAACGCCTTTAGACTCTAATCCCGGAAGAAGATGACCGTCCAGTCCTGCATCGTCGCCTAAATTTGCTGATAAATACCAATCGTGCCAGCCATGGTATCCGCAAATTGCCACCTTATCTTTACCTGATGCGGCACGTGCAATTCGAATAGCAATCGCGTTAGCTTCACCGCCAGATCTTGCAAGCCTTACCATGTCAGCCCACGGATGCAGTTCTATTAACTTTTCAGCCAAATAAACTTCTTCAGGGCAATTAAACGTTGACATGTTACCGGCTAATACCGTCCGCTGAACTGCTGTATCCACTTCAGAATGTCCATACCCCAAAATATTAGTACCAATTCCCATAATGGACATATCGATATACTCATTATCATCCAAATCCCAGACCTTACACCCCTTAGCTTTACTAAAATATGCAGGCCATTGGTCTGGCAAAAACATCTCAGCACGCTTTGATAAAAGCATGCTTCCGCCTGGAATTATTTGCTTTGCCCGTTTCCAAAGTTTTTGTCCAGTCCCCATTATCGCTCCCTCATTTCTAACTATATGTTGATTAATATTAAAAATTTCTGGTTTTTGCTTTTGAAGAGCAAGTATATCGCCCCATGTAAAATCTATTTTTGGATGAAAATACTTAAAAACTTTTTCTATAACTTCAAAATCCGCATGTTCATCAACAGTCCAGCGCAAGGCTGATAAATCTTTACTGTGATGCATAGCCTCTGTTTTATATTTACCAGGCTTACGAAAATATGGCGTCACATGCTCTCTATCAAACGGGTCTCTGGTTTCAATACTGGCTCGATATAACGCTTCAAAGGTAAAAACTTCAATATCTAAACCATCAGGATACGATGGTGGATCTACATTGCTAAAATAATCTACATTTGCAATCTTAAAACTGTAAATCACTTTATCAACAAGATCGGGGTCAACAACAGGACAATCACCGGTAATACGAACAATAATATCAGCTTGATGTGCTTTTGCAGCCTGCAAATAGCGATCTAAAACATCATCCTCACTTCCCTGTTCACACACATAACCAAGTTTTTGAACGTGAGCAACCAGCGGAAGATTTCTTTCGTCTTTTGAGGTGGCAACAATAATTTGGTCAACTTCTTTAGCATTGGCCAACCGCGCCAGAAGAAGCTCTATCATTGGAACGCCCGTAATAAGCTTCATTACCTTATTTGGTAAACGAGTAGAGCCCATTCTAGCTTGCACAATTGCTAAGACTTTCATAATTTAGACCAATTTACTGGGTTAATTAAATTTTCATCTATGCTTAGTATATTTGGCAGATCAATATTTAATAAATTACTGGTGGCTTTTATAATTTCCTTTAATTGTTTATGGCTATCAGCGCCTACAACCACGCGGGCAATTTCAGGGAAAGAAAGAGGAAATGCTAATGAGGCTTGAAGAGCATTGACATTATTTTCAGTAAGCCAATCATGCCATTTCTTCCATAGATATTTCCATGGTGAAAATTTTAGCGGAATATCTATTTCTTTCATCAATAGCAATCCTTGGAGAAAGATCGAACGCGCATGGATCTCTACCCCGCTATCTTTCAATTTTGTCATCCATCCAGAATGTAAAAGCCTTTGATCAATCAGATTAAAAGGTGCTTGGATTAAATCAAAACTAAAATCATTTTTTAACGCTTCAAGTTCATTAGGTGAATAAATTGAAATGCCTATTTTCTTAACCAACCCTTTTTCTTTTAATGAATCTATTGCTCGATATAGTTCACGTCCATTTGGCCCAAGTAAATCTTGAGATTTATGAAACAATAAACCATAGACTTGACCAACGCCCAAACGCACAAAAGATGAACTTACTTGCTCATGAATCCAATTATTAATATCTAAACATCTATTAGGCATCGCTGGAAGTTTGGTCACCATATTGAAGTTTTCAACGCCTATCTCACCCAAGCATTTTTCACTTTCCCCATATGCTATAGCAGTATCTATGGTATCTATGCCATTTTCAGACGCTAAACGTAACATTAACTTTGCTTCAGCACGTGAAACTTGACCCAATTTATTGGCTACGCCGTAAGGCAGTCCAAACTGGGCTGTGCCGAGAGCAAGCTTCACCCAACGACTTCCCTAAAAGCATGAATAACTTGATTTTGTTGATCATCTCTCAAATCAAAAAATAAAGGGATACTTAAGGCTTGCTCATAATACATTTGAGCTTTAGGATAATCTTCGGGCTTAAATTCAAGTTGGCGGTAATAAGGATGAGACGGAACGGGGATGTAGTGCACCTGGCTCCCAACACTATATTCTCTCAACCTCTTCATCACTTGACCACGGGTTAGCGCAACTTGTTTAAAATCAATCCGCAAAACATATAAATGATGCCCACTTTGGTCCCGCATTGTGTTTTGCGCAGGATGACAGTTTTTCATTTTAGAAAAAGCTAGGTCATATTTCTTTACAATCTCACGTCGTCGACTGATGAATGAATCCAACTTCCTAAACTGTGACAAAGCAAGTCCACACTGAATATCTGTAATACGGTAATGAAACCCCAGCTCCTGCATTTCATAGTACCAGGGGTTTTGTTCACCATCTGTAAATGCTTCCGTTTCAACTTGCAGCGTATCATCTAACTTATTAATGCCATGACTACGAAATCTAATTAATTTTCGATAAGTTGTTTCATCATTAGTGGTGATCATTCCACCTTCACCTGAAGCAATTGCTTTGACTGGATGGAAAGAAAAAATTGTCATCAATGAATTTTCACAGCAACCAACACGCTTTCCATTAGGATAAGTTGCACCTAATGCATGGGCTGCATCTTCAATCACGATAGCTTTAGCATCATCGGCCAAATTTTTTATTGCGCTCATATCGCAAGGTAATCCAGCAAAATGAACTGGAATTACTGCTTTAACATTAGAATTTTTTAAAAGGACTTCTCGAAGAGCGGACGGCGACATATTAACTGTTTCGGAGTCAATATCTGCAAAGAGTACATCACCTCCGCAATATCTTGCTGCATTTGCGCTTGCAACAAAAGTTATTGGGCTAGTCACAACAGACGTTCCAGGACTAACTCCTGCAGCAAGGGCCGCGAGATGTAATGCAGCAGTCCCACTTGATACCGCAACTGCATATTTAACGCCAACATATTCTGCGACAGCTTTTTCAAAAGCCTCAATAGCAGGGCCTTGAGTTAGGGAGCTACTTCTTAAAATATCAACTACAGCCTGAATATCATCTTCATCAATATGATGTTTTCCATAGGGAATCATAATGCCTGTAACTCCTTTGCGAGTCCATTCACTTCTTGAGCTTTAAGTTTTAAGAAATGTTCATCAAGTCCACCCATTTTTCTGCCTAGATAATTTGAAGCTTTTTGATTAGATAAACTCATATCATGAGGGCGCGCAGCCAAAGAAGGCTTATCAATTATTTTTCCTTCATCAATTAAATCATTATCAAGATTAAATTCTCGAGCAAGTTTTAATCCGAAATCATATTTTGAAATGCGATCATCACCAACTACATTAAATATCCCTTGGGCTTTTTTTTGAACTAATTCATGAGTTGTATGAACTAGGGGCTCAACGAGTATGGGCGTGTAATAAATATCTTTAAATAAACTTATTTTTTTACCGGCACGTAAATGATTGATTACCATGTCACTGAATGATTGTCGATAGCTTGTTCCCCAACCATAGAAATTTGTTCTAATAATGAGCGTTTCTGAATCAGAATCTAAAAGACAAGTTTCAGCTTCAGCTTTTGTTTTAGCGTAAACATTCACTGGCGAAACAGGGTGGTCTTCATAAACCAAAGATTCATTTCCCGAAAACAAATGATCGGAAGATATGTAAACCATGGGAATATTTAACTTAGCGCAAACCATCATAAGATTTTTTGTTAGATCTACATTGATATATTTTGCCAATGTTGGATTGGCTTCACATTGCTCAATGCTCGTTAATCCTGCAGCATGTATGACTAATTGAGGCTCTAATGCTTCAAGTGCTTTTGTTAAGGCCTCTTTTGAATCTAGGTCTAATAAAATACTTCTAGTATGTTTAAGATTGAGATTGCGATCATGGAGCCCTAAAATTACATTAAATTTTTCTCTTATAGTAAGAGCCCAATTTAAAGCTAATAAACCTGAACCCCCTGTGATTAAAATATCTTCTTTCATTGAAGTTTAATTGACACCCATCTTTGGTTTATTTTGATTGATCCATTGATTAAGCGCTTCAATTGACATCCATTCCACGTTGTTATCAGAAGAATATATAAAATCATTTGCAACTTTTATTCCATCTTTTATTCGCAAGGGATCGTTATGCCAATTATGTATCATGGGCAAAATTTTATAGTGGTCTTTATATCCATATGTGTAAGGTGCATCTTCAAATCCTATCATTTGTTCATGAAGTTTTTCACCGGGTCGAATGCCAATAAATTTTAATTTAGCAGAAGGGTTCACAGCTTTTGCAATATCAAGAATGTTCATAGATGGAATTTTCTTTACATAAATCTCACCGCCCTGCATGTCTTCGAATGCATGCCAAACAAGCTCTACACCTTGCTCTAGTGTAATCATAAAACGTGTCATGCGCTCATCTGTAATAGGTAACTCATTGGTTGCTGCCATAGATTGGAAAAATGGAATGACGGACCCTCGTGACCCCATGACGTTGCCATAGCGCACAACAGAGAATCGAGTATCATGCACACCTGCATATCCATTACCTGCCACAAAAAGCTTATCTGATGCAAGTTTAGTGGCTCCATAAAGATTAATTGGGTTACTTGCTTTGTCCGTAGATAATGCTACCACTCGTTTAATTCCGCGATCAATGCAAGCATCAATGACATTCATCGCACCATCTACATTGGTTTTTACACATTCAAAAGGGTTGTATTCTGCTGTAGGAACAATCTTAGTTGCAGCTGCATGAACTACATAATCAATACCATCTAAAGCCCTCGAAAGTCTATCTTTATCTCGCACATCGCCAATCACAAATACTACGCGAGGATCATTTTGATATTTTTGTGCCATTTCCCATTGCTTCATCTCATCACGCGAAAAAATAACCAAACGCTTAGGGTTGTATTTAGAGAGCGTCATGGGAACAAAAGTATTTCCAAATGAACCAGTACCGCCTGTAATTAGAATAGATGAATTTTTTAACATGAGATGTTTAATTGAATTTAAGATTAATGAGAAGATTTTATAATATCGCGATAGCTACCCACGTTGATAATTTTTCCCTCGGCAAGCTCAATAATTTTGTTACATTTTTTTAAAGTTGTAATTCTGTGGGCTACCATAATGACCGTAATTTCTTTGCCAAGCATCTCAATAGACTTCATCACAGACTCTTCCGTTTTATTATCAAGTGCGCTTGTGGCTTCATCAAATACTAAAATATCTGCATTTTTGTATAACGCTCTTGCAATACCTATCCTCTGACGCTGCCCTCCTGAAAGCCGCACCCCTCTCTCACCGACTAGTGTATTATATTGACTTGGTAATTTATTAATGACATCTTGTAACTGTGCTTTTTGAGCAGCATCACGCACTCGATCAAAATCAATGTCTTTTCTATCAATACCAAATGCAATATTTTCTGTAATGGTTGTATCTGATAAAAAAATTGCTTGAGGCACATGAGCGATCCGCCTTTGCCAACTGCGAACATTTTTCACGGTAATAGCTTTTCCATCGACTTTCAAATTGCCTGATGTCGGCTCTAAAAGACCCATCAAAATATCGATTATAGTACTCTTGCCACTTCCAGTGGCTCCAACTACACCAACTCTATCTCCTTTACGAATGGATAGGCTTAAATCTTTAATAACATTATGAAAATTAGAATGATAACGAAAACTAACCTTATCAAATCTGATATCTCGATTAAAATTAATTTTAAGCATTTCTTTATTGAGAGAATCAAGAGGTATTGGTTGGTTAATTAATAAAAGCGTATCTTCAAGTGAAGCGTAACTACCTTGTATAGATGACCAAGCTTGATAACTTTGCTGCATGATTGGAAGTATTTTTTGAGCGCCTAGCGCTAAAACACCGAGTATAGGAATGGCTTTTGATGCTCCATCAGGCCGATTGAATAAATAATATGCAAGGCCTGCAATCAAGACCATGCCTAAAGATTCCATAATGAATTTTGGAGATTGACTTACCACTTGATTATTTGCTTGTGCTTGTCTTAATGGAGCATTCGCACGTTTAAATAGCTCACAATAAACATGCTGCGAACCGTCAATAAGAACATCTCGAATACCCCCCAAACCCTCTTGCAAAGACTTAATGATTTGAGTTGATTGCTCTGCAATCACTCGGCTATTTTTGATCTTATTATGACGTGTATATTTTGTAAGGAAGATATAAATAGAACCAAAGATAATGGCAGTACAAAGAGAAATAATGGGATCAATATAGATAAGTGTCATTAAAATAGCAAAGAGCATGACAATACTGCTAACTAAAGTAAGTGCTGGAAGAATAACGCCAGAGCTAATTGTATTAGCTTTATTTGAAATACCATTGATAATTTCGCTACTATTTCGAATGATATGAACTTTATAAGGCTGATAGAGAGTTCTTTGATAAATTTCGATACTAAAATCTGAGCCTGTTGAAAAAGATAGATGGGTTGCAAACCTCAATAAAAGCAATCTTATGGCGCCAGACAAAATTGCTGAAAAACAAAAAATAATTGTCAATGGAGTAATAAGTTGATTTGCATTCTCAATTCTTAAAAAGGAAATCAATGTTTGAGCTAGTGGATTTATAAAAAAATTTTCAGGTGATGTTAATGCGCTCAAAAAAGGAATCACGCTACCTATACTTATAATTTCAGTGAATGAGGCAATTAGCATCAAAACCAGCAACAAAATAAATTGATGTTTACGTCTTAAGCTCATGTGTTGCCAGACTCGAAAAACAAGCTTACCAACGGGGGTAATATTCTGCATATTAGCGAGAACTTCCATTCATCAAGTTTGAATCTTTTATTTTCGATTTAATGAGATCAATTTCCATCTTGAGCGCTTTATATTCGTCCATTTTGCGCTTTAAAAAACTCGTTGCAAGCATAGCTTTGTTTGATATCCCAGTCGGGGTGAGCAAATAAAGATATGCTGATTTATTGGAATTTTTTTGAAAATTATTAATTTTTAAATGCCCGATTTCAACAAGCGCTTTAAGACAAAAATTTATCCCTCCAAGACTTACGCCTAATCTTTGAGCAAGCTCTCTTTGAGTGATATGGGGATTTTCTTCTAGGGCATTAAGTACCCTAAAATGAATATCAGGATCGATATGTTTAGTTATTTTAGTTATTTTAGCCATTTTATAGTATTATGTTCATAATTGAACATAATACGGCTGAGAGTAAAATTAAGTCAAGAAATATAAAGAAAATGAATGAATGACTTAATAGATAGATAGTTTTATTCTTGAGCGCATTTCAAAAGCAACGTTAATAGAAGCGAAATAAAATAGTGAAATTCTTGAAAAAGATTGTAATACATTAATCACATGAAAGAATTCCTATAATTTAAGGTAAACGCATGTATTTTCCAAAATATGACTGGGAATTCGATTCTCTAGGCATTTATAATTATCGAAAAAGCGGTCCACTTCAATTTTATTTTGATTTTGTTCAAAGTAATCACAGCCTTATTAATGGCGATATTGTTGAAGCGGGTGTTTACCAAGGTAAATCTTTACTTGGTATGGCTCTTAAATTAAAGGAGTTAGGTTCAAACAAAAAGATTTATGGATTCGATTCTTTTCATGGTTTCCCCCCAGTTTATAGGCCAGAAGATAATCATGAGCAATTTAAAAAACTTTTTGAACGTCAATCAATTACTGAGAATCATTACAAAGCTGTTGAAAAGAATAGAATTTGGAAAGAGGCACTATCTGAAAAAAAAATTAATCCTGCTACGATTTCAAGCTCAGGAAATTTTTCAGGCACATCTAAGGCTCTAGTTGAAAAAAAAATTGATCTCTTAGGCCTTGATAATGTTATTTTAATAGACGGTCCATTCCATATTACGATGCAAGATGAAATTGGGCCAAAGGAGATAATGTGTGGCTTGATGGATTGTGATTTATATCAAAGCTATCTCGAGACTTTTCATTTTGTTTGGCCACGTCTTTCTATTGGAGGATTGATCTATCTTGATGAATACTATTCATTAAAGTTTCCTGGCGCAAGAATTGCATCTGATGAATTTATCCAATTAAACCCTGAAGCAGTAATTCATCAATTTAAAACTCCACCTGGTGAATTTGAACGATGGGGAATAATTAAAAATTCCTAATTTAAAATAATTAATAAATAATTTATCGGAATACTAGTGTCTAAACAATTCAAAAAACAATGCATTAATAATTTTCGAGTTCTAGGAATTATTCCCGCTCGGGGTGGCTCCAAATCTATTTTAAAAAAAAATATTGCCAATCTTGGCGATAAGCCACTAATAGCCCATACAATTGAAGCGGCTGCGGCTTCTACCCTCCTTGACCATTTCATTGTTTCAACAGATAGCGAAGAAATCGCCTCAATATCTAAAAATCTAGGTGCAAGTGTTCCATTCATTAGACCAAGTCACCTAGCAACGGATACGGCAGATAGCTATGGAGTAGCACTTCATGCAATGCAGTTTATAGAAAAACAAGCGCAAGTGCGTTTTGATGCTGTGATGCTTTTGCAACCAACTACGCCATTTCGTCCATTAGGCTTAATTGATCAGGCTATAGAATACTTGGCTAAAGAGAGTTTTGACTCTATCGTGAGCGTTGTAAATGTAGGGGCTATGCATCCCTATAGAATGTATACTTTAGACGAAAATAAAGAATTACTTCCTTTTTGTAAGGATGATATTAACCCCATGATGCCGAGGCAGTTACTCCCTCCCGTTTTTATTAGAAGTGGTGATATTTACTTAACATGTCGAAATTGCCTTTTAGATCAAAAAAGTCTGATTGGAAAGCATTCGGGAGCGATTATTTTAGATCCTAAAAATACACTAAATATTGATGAGCCAATAGATTTGGAAATTGCGCGATTAAAGTTGAAAAATAATGATGCATCTTAATTGGATTATAAGCCAGTGATTGGGAAGAAAATAACTGTATTATTTACGGAACCTGAGATATTCATTCCAAGATTGCAATCTAGTATTCCCACCTCCTGGGATTATAAGTTTGAAAAGTTTTCAAATGAGTCGGCTCTTGTAGAATGGTATCGTGAAAACCCATGCGAGATTATATTTGCTCGTTTAGGAATTTCTTTTAGCTCATATTTCTTTAAAGAATGCAAAAAATTAAAAATTCTTGCAACACCGACGACAGGACTTGACCATATTGACTTAGCTGCGGCATCGAAAGCTGGTGTAAAAGTATTAAGTCTTCGTGGTGAAGTAAAATTTCTTCAAAATATAACAAGTACCGCTGAACATGCCTGGAGCTTGCTACTTGCATGCAATCGCAAAATTCCAGAATTAATAGCTCGTACTAAGTCAGGTTCATGGGCTCGATCTGATCTTAAACTTCATCAAATATCCGGTCAAACTCTAGGTATAATTGGATTCGGACGTTTGGGTAAAATTTTAGCTGAATACGCTCTTGCTTTTCGTATGCCGGTATTAGCCTATGATCCTCATATTAGTCCTAATAAATTTCCACATCATGTGATGCAAGTTTCTCTAAAGAAATTACTCAAAAAAGCCGATCATATAATTTTGGTAGCCTCCTATAATATTGGCGACCCCCCAATCTTAGGTCGTGATCAAATCTTCTCAATGAAGCCTGGCAGTACATTTATTAATGTTGCTCGAGGAGAATTAGTTGATGAAGCGGCTCTTAAAGATGCCCTTGATGTTGGTCTTTTGCGATCTGTGGGTCTTGACGTTCTCTCAGGAGATTCAAACTGGTCTCAAGATCATCTAGTTAGTTCGTCCTTAATTGATCAATCGCAAAAACTTCCTCAAATTTTAATTACTCCTCATGTGGGGGGTTACACACTAGAGGCTATTGAAGCAACTCGAAGATTTATAATTAACCGTGTAGATCGTATAATTCGAATTCAAAAAAGGAATAATTAATGAAATTTATTGCTGAGTTATGTCAAAACCATAATGGCGACTTTAATACACTTTGTCATATGGTAGATGCTGCAGCTGAAGGGGGGGCTAGTCATATAAAAATTCAGCATATTTATTCAAGAAATCTAGTCTATCGTGCACAATTTGAAAAAGGTCTTATACAAGATGATATTGTTAAAGCAATTCACCGGCCTTGGAAACCCGAGTTCGATCGATTAAAGGGGTTAGAACTTTCTGATAAAGATTGTATGCGTTTTGTTGAGCTTGTAACGTCTCTGGGATTAACTCCTATGACCACTTGTTTTACTAGGAGTGATATTAGCCGCATTAAAGAACAAGGATTTAAGACAATTAAAGTTGCGAGTTATGATTGTGCTTCTTTTCCAATGCTAAAAGAGTTGTCGAATAATTTTGATTATCTTTACGTGTCTACCGGTGCTTCTTTTGATGATGAAATAAAACATGCCTCAAGCATACTCACGAAGTATGCGAAAGCATTTTCTTTTCTTCATTGTGTTACTCAATACCCTACCCCTCTTGATGAAATGCATCTAAATCGAATTAATTGGTTAAAGCAATTTACTAACAACGTTGGTTTTTCTGACCACTCTCTTGTCTCCCGAGACGGATTAATTGCAGCCAAGGCAGCAATTGTCTGTGGGGCCAATATAATCGAACGTCACTTTACAATAAAAGATCCACAAGAAACAAAAGATGGGCCTGTTTCAATTGATAAGGAGGGTATTCGAGCTTTAATTAATTTTGCTTCATTAACTCATGAAGATCAATGTAAGCAATTAGATGAAGAAAATTCAGGATGGCGTCAGATGCTTGGCTTCTCCCAAAGATGGCTCTCAGATAAAGAACTCCTAAATAGAGACTATTTCCGCGGTCGATTTGCTTCTCCTCGACGCGAAGGATCTTATTTAGCTGCAGAAATGATATTTAATTGGGAGGAAACACCGCTTTGATTTCGAATCTTGAACAAAAGGTGGCGTTAGTATCGCCAAATGATCCCTTCCAAAAAATCATTTCGCAAATAAGCCTTGGAGGTAAAGAAATATTTGGAATAGTTTTAGTTGTAGACGAAATAAAAAAATTACAAGGTGTAATAAGTAACGGAGATATTTTACGTTCACTTGCTAGAGGTGAAGTTAATGATTTAACCGCAAGAGATATAATGGTTTCTAATCCAATTTCCTCATTTATTCATGCCACTGATGAACAAATTTTGCAAGCAATGAGATCCCAACTCTTGTTGCGCTCAGGAGGTAAAAAAAATTTAACACGCTATATCCCTTTGTTAGATGATGAGGGTGTAGTGCATGATGTTGCAGATACCTTTATTTTACTTAGCCAATCCCCTAAAAAAGGTGATCGTGTTCAAGTATATGGTATGGGATTTGTCGGTTTAACATTAGCTGTAACTCTATGCGCTCGGGGACATTTAGTTTCGGCGATTGATACTAATAAGAAAGTTATTGATCAACTTCTTGAAGGACAGCCACATATTTTTGAACCACGCTTACAGGATATGTTGCGGAAAGCTTTGGTTGATAAACATTTGAAATTTTTCACAAGTCCTGATGATGAGCACTATAGAGTGGTAATCATTTCGGTAGGCACTCCAGTAAATGAAAATGGCACAGCTGATTTAAGAGATTTACAATTAGTTTGTAAAATAGTTGGTAAAAGATTGCAACGAGGTGATTTAGTTATGTTGCGTTCTACAGTTCCGGTGGGCACAACCCGCAACTTCATAAAAGTATTGTTAGAATCTGAATCTAACCTAAAAGCCGGGGAAGACTTCAATTTAGCCTTTACTCCTGAGCGAACTCTTCAGGGTCAAGCTATGAAAGAGTTGACTTCTTTACCACAAATTGTTGGCGGTCTTACTAATCGATGCGCCGAAAAAGCGATTGTTTTTTGGCAGACATTAACTGATAGCGTGGTGCACGTTGATAGTCTTGAAGCTGCTGAATTAGTTAAACTTATAAATAATAGCTTCAGAGATTTGTCTTTTGCATTTGCTAATGGTGTTGCTCTTCAAGCAGATCGATTTAATCTTGTAGCATCAAAATTAATCGCTGCAGCTAATGATGGCTACCCAAGAAATCCAATCCCTTATCCAAGTCCGGGTGTCGGCGGTTACTGCCTAACTAAAGATCCTATACTCTACGCATCAACTGATAATTTATCAAATTATGGGCAACTCTCTCTTAAAGCTAGAGAAGTCAATAATGAAGCTGGGCAATACCCATTAGAGATCGTTAAAAGATTCTCCAAAAGATTAGGGCTGGCTCTAAGTGATCTTCGGATTGTAATTGCTGGAATGGCATTTAAGGGTTTGCCAGAAACAAATGATTTGCGAGGTTCGTCTGCAATTTCTTTAAGTATGATACTTCATCGAGAAGGTTGTAAAGTTTTAAACTATGACGCAATTGTTGATAAAGAGGCTATTGAAGCTTTTGGGCTAGAATTTGTTACAAAAGAAAGATTAATTTATGAAGTAACAATTTGCGATGTATTTCTCATATTAAATAATCATCCTAGTAACCTTCCAGATGGGATAATTGCAGCTCTGGGGGACAAAAGAATCTTAATATTTGACGCCTGGTCAATGCTAGATCGACAAGAAATAGAGCAATTTGAACATATTACATACTCTTCTATGGGTTATATGACACCAGAAAGAAAGGGTGATAAGTGACAATCTCATGTGCAATTATTGTTTGTGACCATGGACTTGGTCATTTGCGAAGATGTGCAATAGAGGCAAAAAATCGTCAAGAAAAAGGTG
>JACCDW011966900.1_pt1 | contig 28217 bp, 47 predicted proteins | sample 7449781 | NCBI WGS metagenome assembly JACCDW01 (sample SAMN15323449, study PRJNA562643) | freshwater metagenome | isolation source: river surface water | place: USA:Blue River Watershed | collected 2017-08-18
AAAAAAAAAACGATATGTCACACTTTACAGTAATGGTAATTGGAAACGATCCTGAAAACCAATTAGCTCCCTATCAGGAAAACAATATGGAAGATTGTCCAGAAAAATATTTGTCCTTCGTAGACGAAACTGAATATTTAAAGGATGGATGGGATAAACTCACAGAGGATGAAAAGAATGGATATGGAAATTCATTCGAAGAGTACGCTAAGGACGAGGGCTATAAAAAGCATCCAGATGAAGAAAAATATGGGTTCTACGAAAATGCAAATGCCAAGTGGGACTGGTATCTTCTGGGGGGAAGATGGACGGGGTTTCTGAAACTGAAAGACGGAGCTTCTGGACAGGTTGGTAAAGCTGGTATTATGACCATGGGAGCAGGTCCGGGATTTGCAGATCAGGCATTAAAAAGGGATATCGACTTTGATGCAATGAGAAAATCAGAGGCGGAGGATGCAGGTAAAACCTGGGACAAAGTAAATAAGATTCTTGGTGATGTTGAAATACCGCATTCATGGGAACACGTTAGAGAAGTTATGTTCCCGGGAGACATTCAAGCAGCTAGAGATTACTACCACAATCAGGATGCAAACAAGAAAATAGATGAATGGAACAGAAAAAACAACCATTCACTATTTGGGGTGGATCCACTTGATTTTCTGACTGTTTCGAGGGAAGAACATTGTCAAAAAGCTGCGGATTCTGCAATATCTACATTTGCTGTCTTAAAGGACGGGGTATGGTATGAGAAAGGAGAAATGGGATGGTGGGGAGTTGTACACGGAGAAAAAGACCAATCCAACTGGAACAAAGAGATCTCCAAAATGATAGAATCCTTGGATGACGATACCATGATCTCCATCTACGATTGCCACATTTAAAAATTATAAAAATGGAAAGAAAATTAGCTTCCATACAGAAGGTAAAGGAAATACTTCCTATAGAAGGAGCGGATGCTATTGAGATAGCAGTAATTAATTCTTGGAAAGTTGTAACTAAGAAGGGAGAATATAATCCTGGTGATTTTTGTATCTACTGCGAGATAGATTCATTCCTTCCGGTTAGAGAAGAATTTGAATTCTTAAGAAAGTCCTCATATAAGAAAATGGGGGATTTAGAAGGATTTAGACTTAAGACAATCCGTCTTCGTGGACAAATTAGTCAAGGACTTATTCTACCTCTTTCAGTTTTAGAGGGTGAGGGTGAAATGAAGATTGGCATCAGCCAACAACCTTGGGGTGATCAGCTACAGCTTGGACCTTATGACGATTCACTAATTATTGATGAGGGTATTGATGTTACCGAGATATTAGGTATTGTAAAGTACGAACCACCAATACCCGCTGAGTTATCTGGTAAGGTAAAAGGATCTTTCCCTGGATTCATTAGAAAAACGGATGAGGAAAGAATCCAAAACATGACAAAGGAATTTGAAAACATGAAATCTCATAGGTATTACGTTACTGAGAAACTCGACGGATCCTCCGCAACATATTACTTCAGGGATGGAGTATTTGGTGTTTGTTCACGAAATCTAGAATTGGCAGATCCGGGAGAATTTCAACCAGGATCAGTTTTATGCGAGGATGGTGTAGAAAGACCCAAGAAGGAGAACACCTTCTGGAAGATAGCTAAAGAATTCCATATCGAAGAAAAACTGGGAACACTGAAAGAAAATTATGCAATTCAGGGGGAATTGATAGGAGAGGGGATTCAAGGTAATCCATATAAGATAAAGGGACACAAGGTTATGCTTTTTAATGTGTTTAATATTGACACACAAGAGTATCTCGGCCTTGATGAGATGAGGAATTTCCTAAATAAGATCAACATTGACCAGAAACAATTAGAGTTGGTCCCAATTATATCGGAGGATTACAATCTACCAGAAACAATCGAAGATATTCTATCTCAGGCAGAGGGTAAATCTATTTTAAACAATCAAACGGAAAGAGAGGGTATAGTAATAAGAAACAAGGATAAAACCGTTTCTTTCAAGGCTATATCCAACAATTTCCTACTTAAAGAAAAATAAAATGGAATCCGAGGAAAAAATTTGGTTTGAAAATATGAAATCTTTCCTGGAAACGGATGAGGGAAAGGAATCTATTGAAAGATTCAAAGAAAAAATCGAAAGGGAAGAAGCCCATAAGGAAAGATGGATCCATAGGTTCAAAAATTGGGCAGAGCCAGATATTGACTCCGCTCTGGAGAAATTGATAAATTGGTATGGCTCTGACAGATATGTCAGAAGAGAATACTCACTAGGATACGAACCAAGAGAAAAATTATTGTGGGTTGCCTTAAATTATGCTGAGACATATTGTAAGGAGTGCGATGACGATAAATATCTTAATATGTTCACGGGTAATGCCTATTACATCGGTTCTTATGTTATACAGGTCATGCACGGGCAGGGATCTGCTATTCGAATAGATAAAATAGAAGGACCAATAAAACCATCTGTTAAGGAAAGAATCATTTCGATGATAGAAGAAACAATCAGACATGAGATGGATATACACGCTAAATCCAAATCAATTGATTGGGTAAAGGTTGCATCAGATAAGATCTATCAAAATTTAGAACACTTTAATAATACTTAGATGAAAAAAATAATCTCAATCTTATTCTTGGTTTCTCTACTTATATCATGTGGGGAAACACCACAAATCGAGTCTCAAGATGAAAATCGATTAACCTTGGACACTATCAATCCGACTCCGAACCAGAACTACCGGGTATACAAGCTAAATAACTGCGAATATATCGTAGTTGGGGTAGGTCATTCTAAATGGGGATCGCATAAGGGAGACTGCTCTAATCCAATACACACAAAAGAAATACAAGTAGACACTACTCAGGAAGAAAAACATTTCGACTGCTACGTTAGCGAGATTGTAGAAGAAGACGAAGGTCAATATTGGGTTTACACAGAATGCGGTATTGCATTTGTATCTGAAAAGAAATATAGGGTAGGTGAGATTCTTAAAGGATTCCGATCACCTAAGCATAAATAATATTTCTATACAAAAGGGAACATAAGATCCATATATAGATAAAATATCTAATATGATGATCTACTTTCTAATATTTTTCATTCCAGCAATTCCGATTTGGATAATTATGGAATTGTTATCAATCTTTTCTAAGGACGAAGATTTTAGGATGGGTAGTTTTAGTGAAAGAGTCATCATATTCTATCTTTGGCCATTTGTGGGATATCTTTTATACTACAAGTTATTTAGGTCATGATGGATTAGATAAAACATTCTAAATATGAGGAAAGGTAAGCAAAACAAGCCTAAGGAGACTGAGGTTACGGATCTAGAAGTAGCCAAAAAAATGTTAAAGATACACCAAAGCGCGCAAGACAGGAAATTAGAATTTGATCTTTCGTTTGAATCTGTAAAGAAACTTTTAGCATATCAAACATGCTACTATACGGGTAAGAAGTTTGAAGAAGATGGGCTATTCGCAAGAAGCTTTGATAGAATAGACTCCGCAAAAGGTTATATCGAGGGAAACGTTGTAGCTTGTACAGTTGACATAAACGGGAAAAAGAGTAATCTATCGCTAGAAGAAATAGAGTGTCTCTATAACAAGCTAATAGTAAAAATAGGTACAAAAAAAGATCCGAATACGATAAGTGTGGAGATAACTGATATTAAGGATGTGGAATCCTAGATATATACTTTCATGAATCTAAAACACATAAAACAATACACCATAAACGAATCCGAAGATGGAATGGGGTCCAACGGGATAACTCTAACGGAGGATCAGATTAATTATCTAAACAACGAAGGAGTTGATCTTGCGGTGAAGGTAAATAAAATCCTTAAGAGAGATGGAAGTACTGGTGTATTACCTTGTGTAACGAATAAAAAATGGGGTCAAAATTCCGTATTCGTTTCTATAGAATTAAAAAAATTAGGGATATCTGAAAATATAGATAAGCTTGAAAAATATTCAGAAAGTGATATAATTCCAAAATATCCAATCTCCGAAAATAGTATACAATTTCAGTATTTTTTAGATTCATCTTTGACTTCTGGCAGTTATAAATTAGATAATTATAGCTTCTCCAGAAATTCAAATAAGGCATTAAAGATAAACCTTAATTTCGAAACCATAGAGGAACTAGCAAGGATTATGAATGAATCGATTGCTGAGATTTTTCAAAGCTTTAAAAAGGTTAGGATTTTCATTAATTGGGATCTTAAAAAATTACCGGAAACATCTTCACATATAAGAAAAGAGGTAAAGGAGATATACTACAATCTACTTGATCAATTCTTAGAAAAAGGTGAGATAGAGGGTGATGATATAGACCAAAGTTTACATGCTATTCTTCTTGGTGATGCTTTAGAAAAAAATCCGGATGAAGTAGATAAATTCAATTCTCTACCGGAAAAGTCAAGAAAGGAACTACTTTCCGGATGGAGTCAAATACTTAAAAGCAATGATCTAACAATATCTCTTAGAAAAATAGAAGCTCTTAAGAAGTACATTAGCGTAAAAAAATCCTGGGATTTTATTTAATTATGATTTTAAAGTTCAAAGAATACCTATATGAATCAAGGGAGTCGGAAATGATACTCCCAGAATACGTTGAAAAGATAGCAGATATTTATCACAAAAATGGTAGATCTCTATATGTTGTTGGTGGAGCTGTTAGAGATCATTTATTAAACAAAACTCCTAAGGATTTTGATTTGGCCACTGATGCTACACCTGACGAATCTATAGATATGCTATCCCCATACTATAAGGTTCTGGAGGTAGGAAAAGCTTTTGGTGTTATTAAGGTAATGGTCCCAGAAGATCCGGAAGGTGTTGAAATAGCTACATTTAGGGAAGAATCCTATAAAGATAGCAGAAGGCCAGATACTGTTAAGTATTCCTCCATAGACAAAGATGTCATGAGAAGGGATCTAACTGTTAATGCACTATTCTACGATATAAAGGGAAAGAGAATAGTTGATCTAGTTAATGGTATAGATGATATAGAAAAAGGAGTAATAAGAACAGTCGGATCCTCAACAGAAAGATTTTCAGAAGATCCATTAAGAAAACTAAGAGTTGTTAGATTTGCATCTAAACTAGGATCAAAGATAGATCAGGAGACTCATCAGTCTTTAGTGGAAGATCCAATCTTTCATAATATCTCTGTAGAGAGAGTAAGAGACGAGTTTCTAAAAATTCTAAGCTCAGCAAAAAATGTAAGAGAGGCAATTAGTCTACTGGAATCATATGACATGCTAACTCAGGTATTCCCTGGATTTAAATTAGATACAGATCTCTTGTCGGAAAGTTTCCCTATCGTAACAGTTGCTTTGATGCTTAGAAATAATCCAATAGAGAAGATAGAATCAGGATTGAATAAGTTGGCTTGGACTTCCGAAGAAATAGCTAAGATAACTTTTCTCATTAGACTTGTAACATTATCGCCCGATAATGCTTATGAGATGAAGAAGAGAATGAAGGTCATCAAATTCTACTACCTTGAGGAGATTTTGGATTTCTGTAGGATTGCTGGGATAGATAGTAAGATTATCGATTCTTTCCTTAAATATGAGCCTTCAGTATCAACTCAAGAGCTAATGGATTTAGGATTTAAAGGTCCAGACCTAGGTAGGGAAATAAAGAAGAGAGAAGCTGAGGAGTTTCAAAAAATATTGGACAGCAAATAAAATGGAAAATCTAGAATTATATGAAAATTTCAGTAAACCTGAAAAAAAAGAGTTTACTGACGCAGAGATTCAATACTACCAGAAGCTCTGGGACTGGTTACCACAGAAGTATAGATTCAATCCCTTTTTCTCTAAGCTGTGGAATCAGGTTAAGGATAAAAAGTATCTAACTAAAAAACAATGGATCCAGCTAGAATATCTTCTTAAGAATGGCAAATCCCAATACGAAGCAGGAATTTTACCATCTAATTACTGATTGATGAAAAATATAGAAATATACGAATCTTTTGAGGAAGAGGAACCAAATGAACTTTTAGAGGATTTCATAAAAGAGATATGGCCGGATATAGAAAAGTACCTGGGGTCAGCGGGATTGGAGAGTGATTACGTTTGGATTGACGAGGGAGAATTCGCAATTGAATATTGGCCAACCAGTATGGATGGATCTGTACCTAACAGAATTTCCTATATAGTAGACGATCTAAAAAGTATTCTGGAAAAAGAAATGGCTACAGGTATATCGTGGAGATTTGCACCAAATGGAAACTGTCAAAGACTTATCTTTGTTCTGGATTCACCTATAGAAACTGGATCTGTCACAGACAAGATACTTAGGGTTAAAAAAGCATTAAAGTTCACTTAATTTTTATTCTCGGGATTTGTTATTACATTTACCTAAATTTTAAATAAATGAAAGTTATTATAGCTGGTGGCAGGGATTTCATGGACTATGAATTACTTCATGATTCGTGCACGAAGATCTTCGAGAATCGTACTGTAACAGAAATAGTTAGTGGATGCGCTAGAGGAGCTGATAAGACTGGTGAAAAATACGCAGAATCCTCCAAGATACCAATTAAGAAATTTCCTGCAGAATGGGATAAGTATGGTAAATCTGCAGGATACAGAAGAAACAAAGAAATGTCTGAGTATGCAGATGCTTTAGTTGCTTTTTGGAATGGAGAAAGCAAAGGAACTAAGCACATGATAGACTTAGCAACGGCAAATAAATTAGAAGTACACATAATCAAATACACTTAAATATGTTTATCAAGTTAACACACTCCGACGTACAAGGTGATCTTAGAATTAATCCCATGTTTATCACTTCAATGAACCGACTGGACGATATAACGGAGGTTTATTGCATGGGGGTCGAATACGCTTGGGAGGTAAAGGAAACCCCTGAAGAAATTATAAAACTCTCAGAGACTAAGAAATATTTTACAACGATTAACAAATCTGATAATGAGTAGATACGTTATAAAAAACCAAGAGACCAATAGAACATTGTCCTATGGATTTGATCACGCTCTTGGGTACTTCTATGACATTACTGATTCCTCTAAAAATGATGATGAACCTGGATATCTGATAGAGGAAAAGTGTTATTTCTTAAATAAACTATCTAGAAATGACTTTGCTAAGGTACTTTTAGAATGGAAGGCCCCTGAAAAACATCTAACCTCTCTGAGCTTAGATTTGCCATTTTAGGAATATGTAATTCTCCCAGCAGCCCTGCTGCCAAGTTCTCTCATAACACTATCTACGAAGTCGTCCCATTCTACACCATCCACTTCAGGTTTACCCTTTATCTCTGCAGTTACTCTAAATTCTCGAGAAGTAAATCTTCCTCTATCTACTTTCCAATCTATAGTACACCCTCCGGTGTATACAGATTTAACAAATTCTCTACCTACGTCATTAGCATCTATAGCATCATCTATAGCTTTTTCTATCTCCATCACTGTAAACAGAGGTGTTTCTTCGGATGGGCTTAGATAGTCGAAAAGGTCACTCGCTACCTGTTCATTATCCATCTCGATATAGTAGTCGCTTGGGTGATCACTAAGCTCTGCAGTAATTTTTACTTCAGTGTCATTCTCAGTATAGTCCAATCCGGGATCATGATCGTCCATGTTTATAATGAAATATGATTCCGATTGGCTCTCTAGAGATTCTAATCCTTCCTTAATGTCCAGAATATTGAAATATTCCTCATTAGACTCATTAAGTTTTTTAAAACTTCTTAGATTTCTCATCTGTAGATTTTTTCTCTATATATCGACAGATTATACTAGAGCTTTCCTAAAAGATCCTTCATCACATAAGCATCTCTATCACCTATAGGTATTTGGCTCAGATCTACATAAGGAATCTTTTCAAGTTCGAGATAATTCTTGATAATCGAATCAAGTTTTATGATCTCTGACTTATTGTGATATCTGATCCCATCCTGTTCATCCTCTTCGAGAAAAGGTGGCACGTAGTATATCTTATGCCACTGATTAAGAGATTTTAGAATCTCCTTCTGAATGTGGTTTATTGTTGCTATATCCTTCTGGGATAGTGTTGAATTGAATCTTGATCTAAAATAGAAGTAATTTAAGATTGAGCTTGAATCACATATAATCCAATCTTTACTACCGTCATACATTCTTTCCCTTCCAAGCTGTTTATAGAATATAACTATTTGATCAACTGGAGTGTCTGGTATTCCCCATTCTGCTATGTAATCAGTAGCTGCTTCTCCAACAAATATCGAATTCTGTTTTCTTATCTTTAGCCCGTGATGGACAGAGGCTGCTAGTGTGCTCTTGCCTGATGACGGAGCTCCTATTATAGAAATTAGTTTCGATTTTATGTCAGATTTCATAAGATTATTTTAGATCTATATCGATTTATATTTTTTTTATTTCATTTCAACATAAATCTAATAAAAATTTTTTTACCCGAAATCTAAATCTATCTTTGCAATAAAATTTTAAAAATTAAAAATGGAAACAGCAAAAATTATTAAGTATTCGGTTATCGGTTTGGTTGTCATGATGTTCTTAGGAATATTTTTCAGCGTGATTTCAACATCAAACCAGGAGGTTGAATTGAAGAATCGATTCAAACAAAAAATGGATGAGAGAACAGCTTTCTATGATAAGATGTGGAAGACAATTTCTCAGAAATCCCAGATTGCTCTGAAGAACGACAGTTCATTCGTGAGAAACATTAACATCATCATGGAAGGCAGGAAGGACGCTCAGGGTATCTTTATGAAATGGGTTCAGGAATCAAATCCAAATGCAAATTACGAAGCAGTATCTTCTCTATACGCTGATCTAGCCAGAACTATAGAAGGGCAGAGAGACGGATTTTTTATGGAGGAGAAGATGATACAAAACATCGTTCTAGAGCATGACAATATTATGACAAGATTCCCGTCAGGATTCATTCTAAGAAACTTTATGGGAAGAACAAGAATATCCTATAAGCCCATCACTTCAGACGTTACCGATGGAGTGATGAGAGAAGGTAAGGACAACAACACAAAGGTATTCTAAATAACTAAACAACATTCATAACCAAAGGGAGCTCCGGCTCCCTTTTTAATAAACAAAGATATGTCAATTTGGTTTTCATTATTAATACCGATAATCGGTGCTTTCATCATGTTAAAGTGGTTCAGAAACAATCTAACATGGTGGGAAGTCATCATTCCTCTAGGTGTTTGTTTTATGTTCATAGGCATATTCAAATTAATTGTAGAAACAGTTGAGGTGAATGACACCGAGTATCACGGTTCGATTATAACGGAGGCCAGATATTATGAATATTGGGAAACCTACGTTCATAGGACATGTACCAGAACGGTAAGCTGCGGAAAGAACTGCACAACAACAGTAACATACGATTGTTCATATTGTGATGAGAACCCAGCCAGATGGACCGTTATAAACTCTTTAGGAGAGGAATTTGATGTTACTCAGGATTTCTATAATTATCTAATGAGGAAATGGAAATCAAGTCAAACTTTCTATGAGCTTAACAGAAACATCAACGATGGGGGATGGGGTTGTGGACAGGACGGCGATATGTACTACATTAAATGGGACGGTGATCCAATGACAGCAGAATCAACGACAACTGGCCATTGGTACGAGAATCGAGTACAGGCTGCTCATACAGCATTTGATTATCCGGAGGTTACCGAAGAAGACGTAAAAACATACACACTTCATGAATATCCTGAGATAGACGGCATTTTCCAGCAAACCGTTTTAGGAATGGATAGAGTTGGCTGGATGTCTGGAGAAGAAAAAGATAGGATGATCCAATGGGGAAAGTATCTAAACGGACACCTGGGTACGAAGAAGCACGCAAGGATCTACATTCTATTCTTCGCCGACAAACCTCAGATATCAGCTAACATGCAAGAAGCATATTGGGATGGAGGCAACGATAATGAGATTGTGGTTTGTATAGGTCTCAGTAGTAAATCAAAGGAAGTACAGTGGGTTAGACCTTTCACATGGTCTCCTGAAAGAAGAATTATACCAGATGTGAGAGAAATGATAATGGCTCACAAGATATTCGATCCGGACAGTATTGCACATTCGATTTGGTCCCAGGTAGATAAGGAGTTTAAGAGGAAGGATTTCAAAGAGTTTTCCTACATCACGGTAGAGCCACCAACGTGGTCTAAATGGGTAACTTTTATAATAACTATTCTAATTACCTTTGGTCTTTGCTATTGGGCTATAGTTAACGATATAGATCACGAGGATGACCCGTTGAGAAGAATTATGGAGAGGAGATTCTGATTTTACCCGTAACTTTTTAATAAATTAGCTTCTAAAGATAAGGACATGAACAAAATATTAGAATCATTAGCGCCATTCTGTCAGGAGAAAAACTTAGGAAACGCTACATTAAATACTGAAGAACCCACCCCACGTGTAAAGTTCCTATTGTCCTTGCTGGATGAACTCGAGATTCCATATGAGTTAGATAGTTTCCTAGTTAGAGAAACAACATACCATAATATCATCCTTCGTGGAACTAGTAATCGAATGGTAATAGCTCACCACGACATCGTCAATCCAGATTCAGACAATGCTAATGACAACTCAGCATCCGTAATAAATGCAATCTACTTAAAGTCATTAGTTCCTGATCTTAATGTTGTTCTTACAGACGGGGAGGAAGTTGGATTTATTGGGGCTAATCATTTAGCTAAACAAATCCTATGTGGAGATTTTGGTGATATTGAATGGGTTCTTAACGTAGAGCTAAGTGGTAAGGGGGGAAAGAATTTCATGATAGGATCACATCAGGGGAAACTAACCGAGCATATCCTTGGGATATTTGATGCACCGGTAGTACAAACACCTCCCAGTGACTGCTATGCTATATCCAAGTATGGAATTGATACTAATGTCATTAATCCCCTCCCGATGTTATTAGAGGGTGAGTCTGGAATCAAACAAGGAGATTCTTTTCTAGATAACTCTTCTTGGTATTTGTGTCACAGTAAGGCAGATTCATTAGATAAGGTTTCTCTTAAAGATATGAACGAGTTTGTAACGGAGGTTCTGTATCCGATCGTAACACATAGATAGGATTGGATATATAAGTACATGATACTTAAATTCCAAGAATTTATCACCGAGTCCGAAAAGAAGGACAAAAAAATCACGAAATCCAAGTCGAAGAAGTCCACAAATTGTAATGAATGTGGTCAAAAAATTAGAGAGTGTTCCTGTCAGGATTATGGTGGAGGGTATCTAGGGCCAGAAATGCCATCAAATTTACTTTACTAATTATGATTAAAGCTTTTGTTATTAAATCCCAGACCATTAAGGAGGCTAAAGAGGTTTGGGGAGAATCCGTGTTGAACGATGTTTTTTCCATTACACGAAAGGTTAAGCCAAATGAGGCACTAGAAATTCTAAAAAATGAGAATCGATCGAAGCATTCGGATTGTTTAAGATATATTTTTAGTGAAATGTTAATTAATGAATGAAACTATTCAATAAAATCGAAATAGAAGAATAGCAACATTTAGGAGGTTCTCTAAAAATGTTTGTTTTGGTTCAGGAATCAGGGAACGGAGTTCCCTGATTTTTTAGTTTTTGTAAATATATAACGGACTATGAGCAACTCAGAATTCTTAGAAGAGATTCTTTTTGAAGGACATCGTTTAGGCATTATAGATTCACTAATGAAAGAGGGTAAGAGTGAAATCGATAAAGGGATTCATTCACATCACTGCGATGCTTATCTCCATGCACTAACAAGAATAGTAACGGAAATGGATATAAAGGAATCTACCTTTTACCCCGCAATCTCCTGATATTAATTGGCTTATCCGAAAGCCAAAAATATAATCCAAAGAAAAGCAGAGAAAGGCAATAAAAAATTCCATCCGTAGCCCAATAAGACCCTGTCCACTTCATCACAAGAGCGAATAAAGCGTCGAATCCTAGAGGATTGAAAAACGTTGCTAGGATCAGTGCAACTGTCCGGATCTTTTTTCTGTGATTCATTATTCTTCTGCTCGGGGTCCATAGTGGAAAATTTTTGCAAAATTCTAATCCATAGTGGAAAAAAATTGAGGGATTCAAGTTATCCGATTGTATATATTGGAAAATTTTTAATTTTGCCGAAATATTTTGAATGACACTCATATAAATTATAAATAATAATTATGGCAAATTTTGAAACATGGGTAGATGTTGATCCAGACGATTACTGGAGAGAGATGTCTAGTAGAGAGAAAAGAGAAATGATTGGTATCATAGCGGAGGAAGCTTCAAGTGACAAAGATCTTATGGACACTTTAAAAGATAGTCTGAGAGATTACTCTTCCCCGGGTAATAGAACTAATCTGATATTTACTAAAGATGCCACTTATGACCAAATTGAATTTGAGAAGTCATTGGGTGCTTTACAAAGATCATATTACTCTCTTTCTAAGGAGAAAATCGATCAGATAAACGAGATTGCTAAAATATACAAATAAATGGAGTTACTGAATACACATCCAATTAAGAAATCAGATTTGGGATTCCACGGAAATCTTTTCGGCGGGAAACTCTTGGCATGGATCGATGCCGCTGCGGCTGGGTATTCCATGCAACTTTGTGATACCCCAAGGATGGTAACTGTTCAGATTGACAAATGCAATTTCGAAAAACCAGCCAGAGAAGGGCAGCTACTTAAAATATACGGTTATCCGACAGGAGTTGGTAACAGCTCTATTACTCTAATCATGGAGGCTAGAGCTCATAATGTTTATACGGGTAAGCAAGTATTAGTTCTTAGAACACACATTAAATTTGTTCATATAGATGAGGAGGGTCATCCGATACCTATCGGTGAGAAGGGGAAAAATAGAATCAATGATCTTATCGCTGATTTATCAAAATAAATTTCTAAATTATTTTTTTCCCCCGTAATCCTTTAATATATTTGAGTATAATTTAAAAAACTTTTATTTATGGCTTACGAAAAAAAACCAGTTAACACAGCCGCTCCTTCCAACAATAAGGCGTGGACAAAAGATGATTTAAACATCCTACAGTCTTTGGCTGCAAAGGGTGCTTCAACCGTAGAGATCGCTAAGATCTTAGGAAGAACCAAAGCTTCCATATGGTGCAGAAAAAGTACTATGGGCATTGATGGGAGATTAGCTTCTTCTAAAGGTAAGGGAATTAGTGCTCCGACTACAGTTAGCACCAAGGTTAGAGGAGCTAAAAAGAAAATCAATGTTGAGCCGGTTAAAATGGAAACAAAAAAATTGGTTTCTCCGAAAGTTAACAAACCACAACCAACAGCTCATCCTCAGCCACAGTCACAAACAACCGTATATGCTAACGCAGTACAGGGGTTGGCAGATCTTAAGAAATTGGCCGAAATAACAGGGGCTAAGATCGTGATCACTCTCGAGTAAAATAAACTACCACACAAAATAAAAAATCCTCGCCTTTGGGTGGGGATTTTTTTTGATATATAGAGGCATGAAGTATCTCAAATTTTTCGAATCATATACAGCAACCAATGCAGACTACAGTGCTATGGTTTTTAATGTTCCCAATTTTAAGGATGATTTCGAAAAGTTAGCGGAAGCATTTCTGAGAGATTTAGGAAAAGACTATGATCTAAGGAAGGGAAAGGAATTTGATCCGAAGGTCGGAAATGCTGCTTGGTTTGCTAATAAGTTTTTTACTTGGTGCGAGAATCAAAGACTACCAATTAGACTTTTCTATTTCGATGCAACAGATAAGAACAAAAAAGCACACATAGCACCTTATTTAGAAGGATGGATCATAGATTTCACTTACAAACAATTCTCAAAAGATCCAAAGCAAGCATTAAGAGTTGGTAAGCCTGAGGACTATGAAAAATTAGGATATAAACTAAGTCAGAAAAACGTATATGACGAATTCCCAAGTTGGATAGAAGAGATATATAGTTTGAAAAAGAAGAAGTAAATGAAGTACATTAAACTATTTGAATATTTCCAGAGAACTAGGCAGAATTCAGATACTACTCTAGCATGGTCTAAAAAAAGGTTAAATCCTCTTGAATCAGAACCTTGGAAGGGAAAGGGGATAGAACCTAACAGGAAAGTCTACAAGAAAGGAACAAAAGACGGAATCCCTTACTCAAGTAGAACCATGTTTACTTTCCCTAATGACGGTACATTACTAGATAGCATTAAATACATCTCGGGTGGAGTAACAAGAGATAAGATTGCAGAATTGGTAGACTATGGGATTTCTTTGCTCCCTAGTAAAATGGAGCTGGAAAACTACGATGTGGTTCTTATACCAGACAGCAGATCTAAACTTCTAGTTGAAATAGTCGATGCTATTTTAGATATAGCCCCAACATATTCATCACATAAAAAGGAATGGAAACCTAATGTAATATCTAGGGCTTTTAGCAAAAGAAATTGCAATGAGGTGGAATGGGACATAGATAAATTGGATAGAGTAAACTCTCAGGACACTAGAAATCAGGTTCTGAGGATTATAGAAAAGGTAAGGGGAAAAACTGAGCCCTTTAGATTATCCGATCATTTACAATATCCGCCACATAGGAAATTTGTAGCCAGATTCATGGATATCAGTCCAGTTGCTCAGGAAGACATTAGAGGTAAGAGAGTTCTTATCGTGGATGACTTCGTTACTGACGGAACAACCAAAAGACAGATGCGGGATCTAGTTTTACCATTCGGACCTAGAGAGGTTACCAGTCTGGCTCTATTTAATATCAAAGGAGCGAGAGACTCCGACGAAGCTTAAACAATCTTTTAAATTTATGAGGAATCTTATCATCTGGGCTGTGTCCTTAATTTCTACCTTAAATGCTTATTCACAATCAGTATATCGTTATGATTATATAGAATCATTCGATCCTGATTGGTCTGGAGTTTGGTGGACACCAGCTGTAACTGCAAACTATTATACCAATGCCTCCGTATCATCAACATCCAGTGCGGTACTATACGGAACGGGAGGTGGTTCATCAGCTTACGAATCTGACTGGTACTCTTTTCCTAATCTGGTAGTTGATCCGAGCTATGAGTATTCATTTCGTTTTAGATTGGGATCTTATAGATTTACTTCAACAGCAACGACAAGAGGTGTTGATGTAGGTGACTATATTACGGTTCAACTTAGCACCGATGGAGGTATAATTTACAACAATGAATTAAGAATTACAGGTAATAATAACGCATATTGGAATTATAACACGGCAGCTTCATACACTAAGATTGCAAATGGTACTCTGACAACCATAGGTCCTTCTTCCGGAGGGGATAGAACATCAACTGGAGATGGATATTCCATAATAAGACTAGACATTCCACCAGGGATAAGTAACATTGCAATAGACATTTTCTGTAGAGCCAATGGGTCGGGTGAGGAATGGTGGTTAGATAATTTCGAACTATGGAGAACGCCAATTACACCACTTCCGGTAGAAATGCTTTATTTTTCTGGATATCCGGGAAAAACATCAAATATTCTACTCTGGTCTACTGCATCTGAGCACAACTCGGATTACTTTTCTATAGAAAGAAGCAATGACGGCGAGAATTGGATTTATGCTGGTAAGGTTCAAGCTTCTGGTAATTCAAACCAAACCATATCATATTCATTTGTGGATCAGTATTTTAATACCGAGATCACATATTACAGAGTCGTCCAATATGATATAGATGGGAAATATGATATCTATGGACCCATTTCTATCCATAACTTGAAAGATAATAAGAAGATAATATGTTTCACCGATATGATGGGTAGAAATATCGACGAATATTATAAAGGATGGGTTATAGTTGTATATGACGATGGAACAACCCAAAATTTATTTCGATGATTCTTATTTAAGACATTTTAAGAGACTTTAGATAAGAAGCTAAGTTATCCGATAGATTTATCTAAATAGTGTCTTATAACACAAAAAAAGGAGCTAAAAAGCTCCTTTTATTATTTATCTTGATAATATTATTGTGCTTGATTAAATAGACCTCCCAATTTAGAAAAGAAAGAAACCTTCGATGGGTCGGGTCTAAGTTCTTTAGAGGTATCTATATCAGTTTGAGAGATGCTACCAAGAACAGTAGGTATAGCCTCAACCATAGATTTAGCAAGCTTCGGTGCCTGCGATTTTATCTGATTAATAAATCCAGGATCTATTCCTGGAACATCATTTAAAATACCTTCTATTCTTTGTTGAAGATAAGATGCTGCACTTGAGGGATTGCTATCCGCCATTTTTGCAATTCTCTCAGCCTCACCCGATACTAAAACCGATTTAGCCATTAAACCAGCGATAAGCTTCATAGCCTCATCCGAAACACCAGATACCGTGAAGTCAATTTCACCAAAGATAGGTGGAGCTGCTTCTACTCCAGCTTCCTGGGATTCGAACATTTTTCTGAAGTGTACTATATTTTCCATTTATTAATTATTTTTTAGTTGAATATTTCGCTGCTATATCAGCAAGTTTACCGAATAGAACAGACCATTTAGGGTCTACATCTATTAGATCCTGCATAGTGTATCTTGTTGGAGAATTCTCAAAATCTATCTCATTACCAACCTTCTTGTAAAGGAAAGAATATCCACCAAAGTTTTCTGGACCTAATTTTATCATATTTCTGACATCCTCCGGTGATTTATCTATGAATGGGCTATAGAAATTAAATCTAAGATTCTCAATATCATAAAATACGTCAATAAAGAATGAGCATTTAGGAAACCCTGCATCTACCTTAGATTTTTCGGTTCTTGTTGCTTCAACAACTAGACCTGCTCCGCTTTTTTCTCCTACACATCCCCAGTAAATGTCCTCGTAATTTCCAAATTTAAATGATGCGGGTTTTATCATACCATATCCAGGAACCTTGTAAACCTTACCCGTTAAATCTGAGGTGATTAAATCCTTAATATCCTTGGTGTATTTGGCTAGAAGATCTGTTGGCGGTTTAAGCATTCCTCTAGATTTTGCTTCTATAGCTTTAGAAACAGATACTCCCTTCATTAGCTTGTTAGTTTCTAAGTAATTAGCAGCTGATGTTTGAGATTGCTGGGTAAAGGCTTCAAAAAGATTAATATATTTCATTTCGATTGGATTTATATTTACCCTATATATCCATATATTTTTCTATTCATCAGCAGAAACCTCAAATTGGTAAGGCTCACCGAGAATAGGTTCTGTCCCCTCGTAATATTCGATGTACCAAAACACTGGATTATCCAAACTTGCTTCCTTATAGTCGACGTAATATTTAGTTACGTCTTCAGATGTTTTAGGAAGCCCGTAGTAATCAGCACATGATTTCCTTGCATCTATAGCCTCTTGTTCAGTTGTATATTTATATCCATCAATAAACATCCCAGTAAGTATTTATGTTTGATTCTATTCCTGTTCTATTTGCACTCTGATCAGAATCCCAATATATGTATTCAGCATATCTACCAGAAGTTGTGGCCGATCCGACTCGTCCAAAGTAAATAAAATTAGCACCAGCTGCTGGAATTTGTGTGGCTGTCGTAGCCAAAGCGCTACCGTTAACATAAGCAGTTTTTAAATCACTTGAATTTTTTTCCGAAGTAATTATAAAAGCCCCTACATTAACATCGAACCCATGGCTTACCAGGGAACTCATGTCGCTCCTCAGCCTTCCAGTTGAAGCTTGCCAATATAAAGGTTGCTGACCCTGTATGCCACCAAGAGAACCGAGCCCTAATGAAAGGATATTAATAGAGTTTGAAGTTCTATTTACTACACCTACCGATAAATATCGTGTATTTGGACTTATTCCAGATGCTAATGAATAACTATCATTTGTCCAAGTAGTGGTTATTTTACCGGTGTTTGGATCTGTTACAATTGAACCTCCTGAAACAATTTGAGCTTGATCTGCTGCTGTTGCTTGTGTTGAATTATTTGAGTTTGTACTTTGGTCATACCATGTTGTTACGAAACCACCACCTGCTGAAGCTAACGTTTTTTGATATGTCTTAAGATCTGCTGTTTTACTTAATTGAAATCCCCAAACATAAGCACCAGAAGTACCGTCCCCCGCATAGGCTAACTCTCCATTCGCAGCTATTAAATAAATTCTAAAACAATTTGAAGTAGAGGTTTGTCCAGCGGTAATTTTAACCGAAAATCTATACCATCCGTTAGATTCCGCTGATATTACGGGAGAATTAGTAAAAGTGTTACTTGATGTAGTTCCATCTAGTAAATTTATGTTGCAAGATTGTGTAGTTCCGGGTAGGGTGGATTGAAATCTTACCATCGTTCTTTCTCCCTGTTTTAGATATAGCGATAAATTATAATCTGCTCCAATTACAGCGGTAACTTCTCCAGCTTTGTTCAATATGTGGGTTGCATCTGATGTACCTTCTATAAGTTTATCCCCGGATAGAGTATTGTCTGGAGCTGTTATAACATTTAAATATGGAGGGGTTCCTGTTGTGTTTAAAGAAACATACGCGTAGGTGGATGTCTGACTTATATCTTCCGAATATGTTGTTATATTATAGCCTATAAAATCGATTAAACCTGCAGTGTCCAGATCATTGGAAGAAAATCCTATATCTTGCTCAGCGTCATCAAATGACCTCCTTACCCTTATGGCACTTCCAGAGTAAGCTGTTCTAAGTTTACGCAACGAATAAGCTACTGCTGCATTTGGATACAGGTCAAGTAAAAGAGTACTTAGGCCAAAGGAAGTCCAATATCCATTAGTATTTAAATATGTCTTTGCGGAAGCTCCATCAGAAAAAGATTGGCCAAATATACTGTTTGTTAGATCAACAAAAGATTGCTCCGTTAACGATCCGCTTCTCCAAAATCCAACTGATGCTCCCAATCCATCTGGTGTGGGCTGATTCCCTCCGGGAACTGATGCAGCTATAACATATCCCAAATCCTCATCCGGTCCATTCCACCAGCTAACACCAGTAGACCCAAACCCAGATGATGGGTATCCGACAGCCAGGTTACCAACCTGTTCGGTTCCTGCAATAGAAGCTCCTGTGTTATATGCGAATGGTCTTGCTGTTGGCATCTTGTACTATATATCATAAAAAAAGGATCGGAGTAGCGAATTCCGATCCTTAGTAGTCGTAACTACTCCGGTCCTAAAATGGGGGATTAAACCCGCCGGATATTTTAAGCAACCTTGGTTAGGGTTGCATCATAGTCTCCTTCGACTCCTTTAATCTCTCCAGTTCCACTAAAAGCTATGCTTGATGCTTTTGCCTTAACCTTGGATGCAAGTGTGTTTAGAATGTTGGTGTCCAGTTTAAATACCTTATCGGTGTTATCCTTAACGTAAATATCTCCAGTCTCCTTGCTTTTCCAAACGCTCTCTACCGCTATTGGTCCATCATACCAAGTTACGAGAAGTTTTTTAACTTTTGCCTTTACTTTATAATAAAGTTCTGTGTTGTTGTATATGAAAACTATTCTACCTGTCAAATCCTTTGGTTTACCCGTTTTTGGATCCTTCCCTCCATGAACTCTGGCAGGAACTATTTCTACTCCCTTCCACTCTACTGATTCTAAAATTGGTTGATTTAAAGATTCGTTTACGAAATCTTGATACTCCTTAATATTTTCCATTGAACTCTATATCTCTTTCTGTATATATTCCAATGAAACAAATAAATTGGAAAGGAATTCGCATCTAAACTAGATGCTTCAGTAGTTCATGTTTTCTGGATCTGTGTCTTCGCTGTGTCTCTGCCCACTCGGCTCCGCCTTTATAGTAGATCTTGCTTCCTCCTCTTTCAGCTCTTCTCTGAAGATCTGCCTCCTTCTTCTTGGGATCTTGGATAAATGTGATCAGTCTTCTGGAAACTTTAAATAGTTTAGCCAGGTTTCTCTGACTCATGCCTCTCTCAGTCCAGTACAATACCATTTCTTTCTGACATGGCAACAGCTTAACTCTTTTATCCAGAAATGGTGAATCGAGCTTAAGTTTTTCGGTTTTGTATGGCATCTTACTTTATTTAGATATCCTCCGAATTATCCCTTATTTTTATCCAGCCGGGTTCTTTTAATCTACATTTTTCAATGGGATACCAAGCATTTCCAATAGATGAATTCGTTCCACCACTCCAATCACCCTTTAATTCCAACTGGTCCTTCCTGAGTCCAACAACCTCGAATACCTCCCCGTGATTATAGTAATCGGTTGTGACTTTGTCTCCGAGATTGTATTCCGGAATGATCTTCCTCAATTCCATAAGTTCCAGACCTAGATGAATCAGTCCATTCATATACTGCCATCTGGGAGATGCGTTTGGATAATGAAAAAATAGCTCAACCAGTTTTTCTTCCTGCCATTTTCTTTCGGTGGGAACTGGAGATAGCCATTGACCATCTGTGGTATCTGATTTTATGAATCCACTCATTAGATCTTTGATATTAAATTTTTCTAAGGATCATACAACCATTACCATCTAACTTTGGTTGATTAGCGTATTGAGGTTGGGCTTTTTCATCTAAACCTTCATTGATAGTTTCCGTCTCAATCTCAACCTCTATTTCCGTTGGTTGTGAAATATTATGAGATATGAAATCGTCTATTTTCAATTGATTATTTTCGTCTTCATAAACTTCCAATTCACGATTTGGTAGTGTATGAACCAATCTTAGTAATTTACGTACCTGTTCCAAAGTAAACACTTTATCTCTATTATGTTCTCTTGCAAGGCAATATCCAAATTCAAAAGCACCTCTCTCTCCTTCTACTAATACTTTAGATAATTCGGATGGATGGTATATCCCAAATATCTGTTCACAGTTCTCGTGTGAAAGTTTCTGAAGTTCAATACCAGCATTCTTGGCAATCATTAGACTAGGATCAGAAAATGGCCATCGTGTTGTGGCAATCATTCTTCTGTCTTCCCTACGAAGAGAGTATACAGGCCAACCATTGTCCATGCTTTTAATCAGTGTTGCTTTCATAGTTTTCTAAGTATTAAACATCCATTTTCATCAAGTTTTGATACTGATTTATAGGTTGTAATTTTATCTCCACTACCCTTAACCCCTTTTACTGCACCAATAACTTTTTTTTCGTCAACAACTTTTTTCATCTCAATCTCAACTTCAATTTCTGTTGGTTGTTGGATGAATTTAATTCTGTCATCGAATATCTCACCTACTGGTTTATCTTCAATGACACCTCTTTTTATTGCTTCACTTAATGAATGACCAAATAAAAACATTCTAAACATTTGTTCCTCAGTAAACACCTTGTCTTTATTCAACTCCATTGCTTTGTTGAAGCCTCTAATAAACGTAGCTCTAGTTGTCTGGTCATGTACAGGATGATATGGGTGATGTATAGAACAATCTTCCTCAGCCAACTTCTCAACATCTACAACTCCAAATATCTCATCACAGTTTTGTTTGGATAGTTTGCCCGTAATGCTTTTCAATGGGTGACCATCTAAGTCTGCCACAATTTTATCATCTTGAACTAGATAATAAAAATCATTTTCTTTAATTAGCTTTGCTTTCATCTTCCAATTCTTTTAAACGATTAACAAATTTCTTAAATCTATCAAAGTCCTTAAGAATAGAAAAACAGGCATTTCTTAAAGGACTTCCCCCTGAATAGGGAACACCAAACAACTTTACTAACTCAGGGTGTCTATGTTTCTTAAAACCAGATCTCTCGAGATAATCAGTAACCTTTTTCCATGATAGATCATCGGACTTTCTCTGGACTATCCTTGTTCTTGGATATCCGCATCCAGGACCAATGTACTCTCCTGTTATGTAATCAAACTCGCCGTCAATTAAACTATCAGCTATTTCTCCCATTTTCTTTTTCTTTTTCTATAATTCCAAGTATCTCTTCTAGACAATCCCTCTGAGCATCTTCATAAGTTCTATAAAGCAGAGAGTACTGTCCAATATTGTTTTCCCAACCCCATTCTTCAGATCCTAGATCATTAGGATTACCAAAGAATCTGGTGTAAGTGTAGGCAAACTTTGGCTCTGTTGTACAATCAGTAACAACCTCAGGAAATATCTGATGTGTTTCTCTAAGCCATCTAAATGCTTGTTGGAATAGTGGTGCTAAACATTCATTTCTATCTCTTTTGTCTTTTAAAGTAACACCATAAGCCCAATCATCAGACCTTTCTATTTTCTTATCATAGTTGTAATAAGTCAAACAAGGTTCATCAAATCCAAGTTGTTTGAGTTTTAAAGCCAACTCATAAGGTACAAATTCTCTTTTCATACTATTCTGAATATGGCCAAAATCTTGGGTTGTGATTAACAGGTGTGCACCAATTTTCTAAAGGTCTTGCATAATAAGAACCGAAGTTCAGAGATTGGTAGATCACCAGAAGTTCACCGGTTTCGCTGTGTGGTGCAAGATGAAGGACTTTATATAATCCACCTTTATAGTGTTGATACACCTTTCCCGGAACAGCCTTCGTTATTTGTTCTTTACTAATTTCCATTATCTTTCTTTTTTTGTTCTACAAATTCATACTCCATTGTTTCTGTTGGCCGATAGTGATAACATCTTTCCTCTTCCTCCTTATAAGGGGGTTCAGAAAAATATGCCTCCATAAACGTATCTTTTAAATTCACGTGCCTGCTGCAGGTTTTCTTTAAAGGGCAATCCTTTCCCACACAAAATGTAATATCAGTTTCCATTCTCAAGTTCTTTTAACTGTTGCTCTAGCTGTTCAATCTTATCATCAAGATAAAATCTGTTATCCGAGTTATGATCTCCTCTAATCTCAATCAGCACTTCAATCTGGGATCGGGTCTTACCTATTTCAATCCATTTGGATTCCTTACAGAATTTAATAATGTGTCTCTGAGCATCTTCCCATTCAGAATGTAGTTCGTTTCTGAAACCGATCACTCTGTCTGCGTATGCTTCCGCTTCCTTTTCTAGATTCATTCCGATCAATTTTTCTCAATATTAATAATAGATTCCGTGAATAAAAAATTGAGATTTATTTTTTTCCCCGTACACGATGTCTATATTTGCTAAAAATTAAAACAAAATGAAAAACCAAAAATCAGATCAGGGGCTAAAAGCTTTTCCTGGACCCCCATTAGGAATGGGATTGATCGTACCAATTAAGATCAAACAGGCTTCAGAATTTCTAAGTAGAGGAAATGATAGGAGTCAGAAGCTGGGAAGAATCCTATCGGGAATATTTGAATCGATGATCGAAGGAGGAGAAACCTACTTCAATCTTTATGAAAATATCGGAAAGTCTTATCCAAAAATGGCTAAATTCTGGAACGATGAGATTTTTCATAAAATGAACGGGAAAGAAGGACCTACTGATATTGGTGATGTTAAGAAAAACACTGGGGTAGACTTCGAGGCCCTTGTTTCTGGAATAGATCCAGAAGGATTCAATTATTTACAGGCAACTATCATGTTCGTGAGGAACGTACGGAATCATGCTCAAAAGGAATCTGAGGATGAGATTGAAAGATGCGAGATTTTCTATCCTATGTTATGGTCAGTGTATATCTCTGCCTTTAAGGACGAGTATCTTGACGAGATCCTAGGTATAGTCGAGAATAAGTAAGCTATCTCCTACTTTATCTTCGTCATCACAGGAATCGGTGTTCCGACTGGATAAGGAAATCCTTCTTTAGCTGCGGTTACCGATGTCTGACCATTCTTAACTGGAATTGCTATACGAAGCGGAACTGCATCCTCATTCAAAGGTCCATAAACTCTAGCCAGTACAATACCGGTTTCGGTTGTATCGAATATTACACCAGGCATGGCAAACATGTTGCTCTCGCTTGTTGCTGGATCTGACATATCAATTACAAATGCACGATTAACCGGTGGCATTAACTCCCATTTCTTGTTATAGGGATTGAATTGGGGGATAGCGGTCGTGGTGTCGAAGTACCAGAATAGAGACCAAATGGTGTTGTCAGTGCCATCTGGGGTTTGAAAATTGCTGGCAACATTAAAGTCTCCCCAAGTTCCCCCGCTACCATACATTGCCAAGTTAGAGATAGAAGGTCCGTTAAGTACAGGACAGATAGCACATCCTTCACGATACTCAACGCCCTGAATTGTTATGATCTTTCCGGTAGGCACTGCTGCAGATGCTCCACAGAAAGCGAATTGACCTTCATGAATTCTAAGAATCCCTGCTTCCTTTTCTTCTACGATTTTTTCTTCTTTTACTTCCTCAGAGCATCCAACTAGTGTGAATGTAGCTAAGAAAAATATTAATAGATTTTTCATATCTTGTTTATTTTATTTTAATTTATAGCATACCTTTAAATCCTTGGTATGAACGAACGAGTTCCAGTTTCTTTCTCTCTTCAGGTCCAACCCACCCGAACTCTGGTCTATATAACAGGATCTGATCCTCTAATGGAAACTCACTCCAGCGAGACTCCACAGCCTGAATGTAACTCTCACCTCTCTTCATAAGGACGAATATAATTTTAAGCGTATCCTCAGAAACCGGGTTTCCCCCGCAAATGAAATATCCTCTCACCTTTTGGGGTAATCCCTCCAGTGAGGTGAGCTGATTGTACTCGCAATGGAAACTCCATCCAACCTCCTGTGGTGCTCCCTCCAGTGAGGTGAGGTTGTTTCCATAACAACGGAAATCCCTACCAATGCGCTGAGGTGCTCCAACCAGTGAAGTTAGATGGTTGTTGTAGCAGGAGTAATCCACTAAAACCACCTTAGGTGCTCCCTCCAGAGATGTAAGCTGGTTGTTCTCACAATAGAAACTACCTCCAACCTCCTGTGGTGCTCCATCCAGTGAGGTGAGCTGGTTGTTGTTACAATAGAAATCCTTACTCACCACTCCAAACTTAACTCCTTTAAAATCTGTCAGACCCTGTTTATAGCAATATAAGTTCCCGTTCACATCAACCAGTCCTGTTCGTGGATTGAGTGTCCAGGTACCTTTAGTACAGGAGTCCAACCACTCGATCTGCTCTGGTGTGAGCTCTTGTATGTTCTCAAAAAGTTGGAGATATGTCTTCAGATTTTTCATCCCACTATATATCCTGGGATCTATATCATACCTTTAAATCCCCAATAAGCCTCCAGCAGCTCCAGCTTTCTCCTCTCATCCTCACTCACCCAATAGAACTCTGGTCTGTATAGTAGAGACTGATCCTCTAATGGAATCTCGTTCCATAGGATATTCACAGCCTGAACATAGCTGTCCCCTTTCGAATTCATTCTTCTTAATATTGATACCAGCACACCTGAGGAAACTGGGTTCACCGAAAAATCTAAAATAGAGCTACGTCCAAATTCAAGTGATAATCCCTCCAGTGAGGTGAGCTGGTTGTTGGCACAATATAAACCTCTGCCAATAAAATCAGGTGCTCCCTCCATTGAGGTGAGCTGGTTGTTGTTACAGATAAAATTTGCACCAACCCTCTGTGGTGCTCCTTCCAGTGTGGTCAGTTGATTGTCTGTGCAATCAAAATTGTGTTTAATCCTCCTTGGTGCTCCCTCCAGTGATGTTAGCTGATTGTGGCTACAATTGAAACTCTCTCTAACCTCCTGTGGTGATCCCTCTAGTGATGTTAGCTGATTGTTGCTACAATTGAAACTCGCTCCAACCTCCCGTGGTGATCCCTCCAGTGTGGTCAGATGGTTGTAACGACAGTTAAAGCTTCCAGCAACCACTCCAAATCTAATACCCTTAAAATCGGTCAGATCCTGCCCAACACAAGAGAAGTCTTCTTTCACATCGACCTCTCCGGTCTTGCTGTTGAATTGCCAGTATGTAGTCTCATATCCATTTTCGTAAGCCGATCGAGTGCAGGCATCCAACCACCGGACCTGTTCGGGGGTAAGATTATACACTAGACTGTGCGGTTTGTGCTTAATACCGATCATAACATGTTCTTTATATCGTTATAAGAACGAAGAGCCTCAAGCTTTCTTCTCTCCTCTGGTCCCACCCACTCGAACTCGGGTCTGTATAACAGCACCTGATCATCTAGTGGAATCTCGTTCCAGAGAAGTTCAACTGAATCCAGGTAGTTCTGATATAAAAGTCCCCCCATGAGGTGAGCTATTTTGCGAAGAACCTCCTCCGAAACTGGATTCCCTGAGACCCATATCCCGTCTCCGATCTTTCTTGGTAATCCCTCCAGACTGGTGAGCTGATTGCCATGAAGTGTTAGATGTCTGCCAACCTCTCTGGGACCATTCTTTAGCGAGGTGAGGAGATTGTTGACGAGATACAGGTGACCCAAGATCTCCCTAGGGAATCCATCCAGAGTGGTGAACAGGTTGCCATCGGCGTTGAAGTACCCCGTGACCGTTCCAAACCTCACGCCCTTCAGATCTTTCAGTCCCTGACGACTGCAATCGAAATTACCTCTCACGCTCACCAGACCAGTTGAGGCATCGTGGCTCAGCTTGCCGCTGGTGCAGGAGGTAAGCCAATCAATCTGCTCTCTGCTTAGGACTGGGAGTTGTGAATTAGAAACATTTCTCATTGTGAATCAAATGTAACGCATAAGCTCGAAGATAAAAAATGTGTTGGGGCTTTTGGGACCAAATCCTCAGAAGAGTCAATGGATAGTGAGGGAGACTTCTCCTATACTATATCATACCTTTAAATCCTTGGTAAGCCTTAATGACATCCAGCTTCTTACCAAACTCCGGACTCACCCACTCGAACTCCGGTCTGTATAACAGGATCTGTTCCTCTAATGGAATCTTTCTCCAGAGTGTCTCTACAGCCTGAATGTAACTCTCCCCTTTCTTCATTCTGGAGGATATGCTCCTGAGAGTCTTTTCAGAAACTGGGTTGTCCTCACAATAGAAGCTCCCTACAAGATTCTGTGGTGCTCCCTCCAGTGAGGTGAGCTGGTTGTCGCTGCACTCGAAATATCCTCTCACCTCCTGGGGTGCTCCCTCCAGTGAGGTGAGCTGGTTGTTGCTGCAAACGAAACGCTCTCCTACCTTCCGCGGTGCTCCCTCCAGTGTGGTTAGCTGGTTGCTGCTGCAAAAGAAACCCCCTCCAACCTTCTGTGGTGCTCCCACCAGTGAGGTGAGCTGGTTGCCGTAGCAATAGAAATGCTCACTGACCTTCTGTGGTGCTCCCTCCAGTGAGGTGAGCTGGTTGTCCCCACAATAGAAACCCCCACCAACCTCCCGTGGTGCTCCCTCCAGTGAGGTGAGCTGGTTGCGGGCACAAGTGAAACTCTCTTCAACAACTCCAAACCTAACCCCCTTAAAATCTGTCAGGCTCTGTTCAGAGCAATTGAATCTCCCCTTCACATCAACCAGTCCTGTTCGTGGATTGATCTTCCAGGTACCACCTTTGGTGCAGGAGTCCAGCCACTCGATCTGCTCTGGTGTAAGCTCTTGTGTGTTCTCAAACAGTTGGCGATACGTCTTCAGATTTTTCATCCCACTATATATCTCCCAATATAAGGCATCATCTCGGTCTAAAAAAAAATGTGTTGGGGGCTTTTGGGACCAAATCCCCAGGAGGGCCCGCCCACCAAATAGATAATGTCAATACCAATACCAATGCTGTTCCGTCTCCTATAGATAGAGGTAGTGATAGATAGAGTACAGTCACACACACTAAAGAGCATGAGCACACAATCGCATATAGACAAGGTAAACATGAAACCTAATCTACTACCTTATCCACACCACGTAGCAGCACCTAAGATAGAGACAGTAGATCTATCAGCGTTCAATACACTACAGGCACACAAGGTGAGCAAGTCACTACAGAAGAGATCAGAGGAGATAGCTAGTGCTGTGAAATCCCTACAAGAAGACTATGCACTCAACCTACAGCTATACTCTGCAACCAGATCATTCGAGCCTGTACTAGGAGAGGTGTATCATCTATATGAGAAGGCAGATGGCACCCAGTTCCTAAGTCTCATATCTCCCAGAGAATGGAAGCAGAAGTACCTGTACTCTGGTGTTCTAAACTCCGATGGTACCTGGACCCGAGTAGATCTATAGGAGAGCCCAGATTCCCAACCCAAACTAACCCCCAACAACATAGTATGTTACTAAGATAGTATGCACGGCCATGTCCATCTGAGTGGGAAGCCCGTGGAGGCACACGTATACGAAAAATAGGCCCTGCCGGCAGCCCCTCTCCAGGGCCGAGTACCCACCCAGGGTGCCTGAGAGAGCATTTCCGGATAGCCCCGTTAGCCCGGGTTAACTACCCC
>JACCDW011992306.1_pt1 | contig 28216 bp, 29 predicted proteins | sample 7449781 | NCBI WGS metagenome assembly JACCDW01 (sample SAMN15323449, study PRJNA562643) | freshwater metagenome | isolation source: river surface water | place: USA:Blue River Watershed | collected 2017-08-18
CTCCTCCCACCACGACCGATAGAACGTCAGCGTCGCTTCGCTGATACGCTGGCCAAGAGGAATATCCATCGGCGGCTGATTCACCGCACTGATACCCTTTTGCAAGTCGTAACAGGCGATGGTGGTGCACGCAGTCGCCTTCGGCTGCCACGGGTGCTTTACGAGCCATGAGACACGGCGCCTGAAACTCGTCGGCGGATAGTGGTCGTCATCGTCCATGAAGAGCACAATCGGATTGGACGCCTTATAGACACCGATGCTGCGCTTCTCCGACACGGGGCGTTTCGTCGTCTTCGGGACATAGACACCTTTGATCGGGGTCGCAGCCTCCAAGGTCGCCACGATGCGGTCCGTGTTCTGCTCGGCAGGGTCGTCGCTATCGTCCACGACAATCCACTCAATCTTGTCCTTGGGGTAGTCTGTAATCATCATGTTGTGACAGGCGAGGTTCCAAAACCGCTTGCGGTTGTAGACTAGCGTCACGACACTGATAGGGGGGCATTCTTCGGGAGTGAGAGCGGGAGGAAGCGGGTCCATTGAGGCGGGGCGCGTGCGGCCAAGCATGGGCTCATAGAGCGCAGCCCACGCATTCGTGAACGCCGCCCAGCGCCTTTTTGCGGCCTGGCGGCGACGGGCCGCGTGCTCATTCGTGTAGGTCTCCAGACCCTTGACTGCCTTGTCAAGCGCCTCCTGGATCACCGCAACACCCGTATCATAGTGTGCCGGCCCCACTGTCTTCAGAGCGGCTGGCAGAAAGGCGGCACCCTCCTGGTCGGCGAAATAGTCCTGCGAGTACACCGGCAGCGAGTTCAGAATCGTATAGGCGCCCAGATCCTCCGCCTCCGCCGCCGTGTAGCCGAAGCCCTCCGCCATGGAACAACAGACGTGACCACGGAACTTTGCCACCAGTTTCTCGCGCGTCTCCTTGTCCATGTCGCCGACGCGAATGCTCACATTCGCCGGCACGTCCACGCCTGAAAGGTCCAGCGGTGTCACGGCCGTGATTGTTAGACGAGGATACTCGGGGCGCCATGCCGCGAGCAGAACAGGCACGTACGCACGTTTAGACTTGGATGCGCCTAGCACCCAAATGAATTCGTTAGCGACGTCCTTGCTGAATTTCCGCGACCCACACTCAGGCAGGCCCCACGGAATCAGCGCGAGTTTGCTTGCATCCAGCCCCAGCGTCTCGGAGAAATACTTGAAGGTCGCGGAATCCTTCACAACAATCGCATCAAAGCGGGACAGATAAGGGCGCCAAGCCTCCTCCACAAACCACTCAGGGTTCACCATGAGAATGTTCGTCGCGGCCCAGGGCATCCAGACATAGACCGGAATCTCCAGATGGACGGCGATGTCGCTGTAGACGGGCGGCTCTAGAGGGTCCGATACGCGAATCTGCGCACCACGCCCTCCGAACGCACGGCGCACGGCCTCCACATCCTTGGAGATGCCGTAGGGATTTGACTTATTAGCAATGATAGTGACGGTAAAAGGCATCTAAGAAGTAGGAGGCAGTCTGTTTAGGCAAGATGGGAACACCCACGACAGACGTAAAATTCCTATCCTGGAAAGACCCATATGCATGGACGGAAGATATGACCGCATTCAAGTTGTCGGCGAAACAGGAGAATGGGCGCTTTGCCGCGGCCGTCAAGGCTGCGACCGCTGGTGCAGACGTTGCAGCCTTGACGGAGGAATTTGCCGCCGCCGCTGCCGATCATATAGCCGACCTGCTCTGGTCCTTTCGGGGTGTAGAGTATCGGCCGAATTTGGAGGGAGGTGGAGGCTATTTGTGGCGGTTTCATGGAGCCACCGGCCCCTGGAAAGACGCGGGGGATCTGGATGTGACGGAAGAGGGGGTTGTCCTGTACACGGTGGAACGGGGGAAGGGCCAGCAGTCCTATGTACTCCAGGCGCGCAAGAGGGGTCGCATCGCCTGGAAAGCGGAGCCCGAAATTGCCGCCGAATTTGCAGTTCTCGGGAACACGGTCTACGCCCTAGAGGTGGACACACCGCTCCGTTACAATCGGCTCATTACTCTGGACGCGACGACAGGGACAGGGCGCCATGTCCTTTTTGAGAATCGGGATGACCGCTGGACGTTGCGTCTCGTGAAAGGGGGTAATCAGGGGTTGTTCCTCATTCGGGAGCAGGCAGGATTCATGGAGTGTTTTCATGTTCGGCCCGAGGGACTCCAACGAATTGCTCAGGACGCTGTCTGCGTGTATCCTATAGGCGTAAGGGGACCGGTGGGAGAAGGCCAGCCGGTGTATCTGGCCCGGCGGAAGTCCTTCACGGCTCCCTGGAAATTGTTTGGTGGCATTGGTGGGATGGAATTTTCCACGGACGACGGAATTGAATTCGCCAGCCTCGGAGGAAATTACATCACCCAAAATTTCGGAGAACGAATTTTTTGGGACGCCACCGGAAAAATTTCCCGGAGGGTGTTCGGGAACATCCTGGTGAACCCTCTGGAGGATTGGTACGGCGCCTCCGGTCCTGCGGCGGTCTGGGTAATTTCTCCCGGATCCACAATTTCCTGCGTCTCTTTGAAAACGGGCCGGACCATTCAGCGGGGCCGAACCTATGCGAACGTAAAAGATGGTGAAGCAATTTCCAAGGATGGCCTTCCTGTCCGGTGGGTCCTGGCCTACAAGGGCTCCAAGCCAAAAGGCCTCCTGGTGATGTCCTACGGCGGCTACGGCCTCCCTACACCTCTTGGAACGGCGCGCTGGCGCCCCTGGTTGGACGCGGGCTGGGCCATCGGCTTCGCTCTTGTGCGCGGTGGAGGGGACGGGAACGAAGCGTGGGCCTCTCTTGGGCGCCTTTCCGGAAAGGAGAATGGAATTGACGATCTGGAGGCTGTGATTGTTGTGCTCCAAGAGGTGACAAAGGTTGGCGAGGCGAACACGGTCGTCTATGGGCGGTCGGCAGGTGGTCTTATGGTCGGTGGCATCGCGGGGCGGCATCCTCACGGGGGGCTGGCGCGCAAGATCTATGCGGAAGTGCCGTATGTGGACTTGCTCAAAACGGCTGGAAATGGCAAGTTGCCTTTGACGCCTTCCGAATACCGAGAATTCGGGAATCCACGAGCGGGACCTGCGGAGTTTGAGCAGACGCTGCGTTCTTCGCCAGTTCACCGGTTGGGTCCAGAAGGCGCGCCCGGTCTGCGCGTGGTCTGTCGCACAGGCTTCTTTGACTTGCAGGTCTATCCCTATGAATCTCTGAAATGGATTCTCGCATTACGGGGTCTGCGTACACCTCCGGATGACAAGTTCCTCTATGTCGCGATGGAGGGGCATTTCACGCACGGGTCGGCAAAGTATCGTGATATGGCGGAAGACTTCCTCTTGCTCAATTAAGAATGTCTGCGGCCGACAAAGCGTACAATATGTTTTCTGGACAAGCCGCGGAAGCGGCAACAGGTGTCGCGAGCACAACAGAAGATTTAAGCAAGAAACTCACAGACGCTTTGACCAAGCCTGAATCCACAACTTTGCCGGCCGTTTCGTTGACCATGGCGGATGTCTCGGCGCGTCTGGCTGCCTTAGAGGATGCTGTGGCGGACCTGCGGAAGAAAGTGTCTCCCGAGCCTGCGAAGACGGCCGTGGAGATTAAGGATTTGCTCCCTTCGGGTGGGAGCCGCCGCAGCGGCAAAAAGAAGCGCAAGACTCGCAAAGCGAGTCGGAAAAATCGGCGGCGTAATTAGAGATGGGGTTTGGCTTGGGGGATTTTTTTAAAAGTAACCCTGGAGCAAATAGCCAGCAAGTTGGCAAGTCTAGCGTTCCTACTGCGGCTATGCGCAGGCCTTCCTTTTCTGCAAAGGCTTCTGATGCTCCTAAACCCCCTGTAGCAGCCGCTGTTGCTGCGAAGCCTGCTGTGAATGCAAAGGCTTCTGCTGCTCCTCAACCCCCTGTAGCAGCCGCTGTTGCTGCGAAGCCTGCTGTGAATGCAAAGGCTTCTGCTGCTCCTCAACCCCCTGTAGCAGCCGCTGTTGCTGCGAAGCCTGCTGTGAATGCAAAGATGGCTGCTCTGGCCGCCAAGGAACCGAGCACGACTTTGCGTTCTGCTGCATCGGTCGCTGCTCCTACTGCGAATTCGGCAACGGCAATGCTGAGTAATTCCGCTGTGAAGGCCGCGTTAATTGCGCCCGCAGCGCCCAGCATGCTCGGCGGCATGGAGGACTTCATCGGCGGTGCCAGACGCCGTGCCAAGAAAAATCTGCGGAAGAAGTATAAGATGCCCGGACGCCGTTCTGCCACCCGCAAGTCGCGTAAGACCGCTTCCCGTAAGGCCCGCCGTGTGAGCCGCAAGAACCGCCGTGCGAGCCGCAAGGCGCGCAAGTAAACCACCCAACAAATAGGAAGTAGCCATGAAAGAAAAAACAGAAACAGTGCTATATCTCAATATCGCTGTTTTCGTTTTGGTCGCAGGTCTCGTGCTTCGCACGAACAGGTTGCGCGAGACGTTCCAGATGATGGGCATTCCCGGAACGTCCACCCCTATCGTGAAGTGCATCGGTTCGGACGGAGTCTCCCAGTGCCGTTTCGTAGATACGGCCGCGTCTACCTCCAGTTCTCTCGTAATCCAAGAAGTCCGAGCGGGTTCATCTGTTACTACTCAGTTCACATGTCCTTCAGTATACCTTACAGGTAAAGATGGAAAAGCCACAACTTTCACTCCGAATTATAATCCAAATACCTTTTCTTGTGAAATATCTGATTCAAATTTTCCAGATGCTTTTAGTCAATTAACCAAATTACCATTAACATCTGAACAACTTACAAAAGTTAATTGTCCAAAGGCAGATGAGACTTTTTTTCCTGCAATCAAGAAATGCGCTACGGTCGTAGGGACCTTGCCGCGCTGTATTCCTGACGGAGCAACGGTGGACAGCCCTGAAGTGAAGACTGCAATGCCCTGTTATGCGAAACGGAATGCAGATAAACCGGAAGTGTCTAAGTTCGGTAACGACCTCACACTCCTATGGAACGACTGGATCAATCTTGGCGTCTACAATCTGCGGAACCCCTGTTGTGATCCTGCGACGGCGCCCGTACCCGCCGGCTCCATTCGTATCGGTACGCTCGTCGTGGAAAAAGACTGGAAGTTCTGGACGATTGTCGGCCTTAGTATTCTCGTCGTGTTGATTATAATCAGTATGGCTCTACGCTAGACTAATCTGTAATATAACACTCGGCCGGCCGCTGGTAGATGCTGTGACCTAGAAGGTTGCGCAAGAAGAGGCGGCGGTGGCCTGTGTAGACGCCGTGTGTGCGTAGCCCGTCGCAGTGAGGCGCCGTGCCATACCCCTTTCCTTTCAGAATGCTGTAGCGTTCTTGAAGAACAGGGTCGGCCGCCACGGCGTCCACAATGATGCGGTCATGCTCCTCTTTGGCGAGAATGGAGGCTGCAGCGACGGCAAGATAGGTGCCATCCGCCTTCGGCTCAATGATTTGCTCCATGCCAGCGACGCCTGGCACTTGGAGGTAGCCATCTACGAGTAGGCGATTTGGCTGCGTCGCCAGCCCCTGGACGGCGCGCGTGAAGGCGAGTTGATTGGACGCCGTCATACCTAGCGCATCAATCTCTTCCGCTTCTACGCGTCCGATGGCCCAGGCCACCGCGTGTTGCTTGATGGCAGCCTCTGCCACGGCACGGCGCTTCGGCGTGAGTTTCTTGGAGTCTTTGATGGTGGCCGAGACGGCTTTCAGCGCATCACTCCACTCGGCTTCGGGCGTCGGCCAGATGACTGCTGCGGCGATCATCGGTCCCCAGAAACAGCCGCGCCCGGCCTCATCAATACCGGCCTCTAAGAGGTCGTCTTCTTCGGCGTAACGGGCTTTGAGCATTTCGGTTTGTGGTTGGGATTGCTATAGAGGTATGTCAATTTTCATAGGGTAAGATAGGGTTTGCGCCATTATGAGAGCATATGTTACGATTTTCATAGGGATTCTTCTCATTGTCGTGGCACTTGTGTGGCAGCGGCGCGTGGAAGGATTCCAGGCAGCGCTTCCGACAGGGTCTGCGACTGTGTCCGATTTCGTCATCTATTCGGACATGAACACCATCACACAGAAACTACCGTTTTTGCACACGAATTTCACGAATGTAGATTCTGTGGACACGGCGGGTATGAACACGCCGTTGACAGATTTGGCCACAACCGTTCCGAAAACGAGTTTCATGAACATGGCCACGCTCGTGCCGACAGATGGTGTGGTGAAACTCTATATTTTTAAACTGAAGGATGCGATTGTGGGGCCCTTAGACCAGGCGGCGATTGATTCGCTGAATAACGCTTCTGAGAGCCTCTTTGGCGGGGCGGGCAAGATTGCATTCCGGACTTCGGACGGAAAACTGTATCCTGGGATTGCGCTGCCGGCGCCTGCTGGTAGTTCTGGGGGTTCTCCTGGGGGTTCTCCTGCTCCTGCGCCTGCGCCTGCTCCTGCGCCTGCTCCTGCTCCTGCTCCTACCCCCGCGCCTGCTCCTTTGACGCTTACGCTTACAAGACAACAAACAATTGCAGGAAATGATTATAGTTGGACTGACCTTGCAATTTCTGCAAATGGGAGTATTCTAATTGCTACTAATATTGGCGGATGGTCTTTAATAAGTAGAGATAGTGGGGCATCATGGAATAAGTTGTATTTGAGTAGTGCCGCATATGAATTTAAAGAAGCAAATTCTATAGCACTATCTTCAGATGGTGTTAAAATTGCTGGTATATCTTGTCCTGGAGGGACTTGTGGATCAACAAATGTAATTTTTACATCAACTGATGGAGGTCTTACTACAACTGTAAGAACATCTGCAGGCCAAAAGGCGTGGAGTTGTATTGTAAGTTCTGCCGATGGTATGAAATTGGCTGCGGGAGTAAATGGTGGATATATCTGCACTAGCACAGATGGTGGTGCAACATGGATTGAACAAACGGCATCAGGTATTATGAATTGGCAAAATATAGCAATGTCTGCAGATGGGATGAAAATTATTGCATACGATTATACTGGTAAAATTATAACAAGCACAAATGGTGGTATAAACTGGATTGAAAGACAATTGCCATCAACCTATAAAGTATATATGGGACTTGTATCTTCTGCAGATGGAATGAGGTTAGTAGTTGCTGTAAATAGAGAGTATATTTATACAAGTGCCGATGGTGGCGCAACCTGGATACAGCAAACTGGTTCAGGACAAAGAAGTTGGAGAGGACTCACGTGCTCTTCGGATGGAATTAAAATACTAGCAACAACAACTGATTATATATATACCAGCACAGATGGTGGAGTTACATGGATACAACAAACAGCGGTTGGTTCAAATAGTTGGAGTAAAATAAAATGTTCATCTGATGGTTCTAAAGTATTAGCGTATGCAAATGACAACTACATCTACGCAGGAATGTTTAGTTGAAATACACCCCTGAACTAATAGGCATTACTTTAGCAAAACCTATTAAACAGGCACCTTCGCCTAACAAAAACCGCTGGTGAATCTAGAGAGGGCCATACCCAAAATGAGAAAGACGCACGTAACCATTGTTCTTTCTCTTCTCCTCATCCTGGCTGCGCTTCTTCTGCAGCGTTGGGTTGGTGGAACACGCGAGGGCTTCCAGGGCAGCACGCTTCCGACCGGCACGCAGACGGTGACCGATTTTGTGATTTACTCCAATATGAATACAATTGCGGAGAAATTGCCGTTCCTACACACGAGTTTCACAGATGTGAATCTATACGACACGGCCAGTTTAACATCCCCGCTCACGATGGCGCCGACAGGGACGCCCTCCAGCACAATCAATCTGCGGAATCTAATAACGTCCGACTCCGTAAATAAACTCATCGTCTTCAAGTTGAAGACTGCAATTACGGGTCCGATTGACCAGACTGCTGTTGATGCCCTGAATGATGCGTCCACGAACCTCTTCGGTGCACCGGGCAAGATTGCATTTAAGACGACGAATGGTAATCTGTATCCGTCTATCGTGCTGCCTGCACCCACGACACCGACGCCTCCTGCAACACCTCCTGCAACGCCGAGCACACCCGCAGATGACTACTACAATAGTGACGATCCAACAGATACTACGCTCTATTATATTAAGACAGTGTCTGGCGCAACGACCAAATATACTGTAAATACAGCAACCATCAATACGGCAGCGTGTGGCAAGACAATTCCCACCATCACGAATACGAAGATACCTGCCGCAACTCTCGCCGCGATTACGACATCTCAGCCTGCGACATGCACGGACTTGCCCTAAGTTCTAGCATTAGATTAGGTTCTTACGCCCCATGCGTAGATTAAAAAACATAGAGTTGTGGGCAAGCCTTGCTCTCATCGCTCTAGTGATTTTTCTACTCTTCCGAACCTACAAAGAAGGTTTCCAAACGACTCTTCCGACCGGCACGCAGACGGTGACTGATTTTGTCATCTTTGCAGATATGAACACAATTGTGGATAAATTGCCGTTTCTGCACACGAATTTCACGAATGTGGACAAAATTGATATGACAGGTCTGTCAACACCGTTGACATCTTTTCCCGAGACGGTTGCGAAGACGAGTTTTATGAATATGAATACACTTATTCCGAGCGATAATGTCCAGTCGCTCTACCGATTCAAGTTAAAGGCTGCAATTGTGGGACCAATTGACAAGGCCGCGGTTGACGCGTTGGATGCAGCGTCACAGAGCATGTTCGGCGCACCTGGAAAGATTGCATTCCGTACCTCTGCTGGGGCTCTGTATCCTTCTATTGCGCTGCCGGCGCCTGCGCCCGCTCCTGCACCTGCTCCAACACCTGCACCTGCTTCTTCTACACTTGATGCTGCGACATTTTCTTTTAATAATTATTGTAACTCTATGATTCCAGATGGATATTATTCTTCAATAGATACAACTGATACAAATATTTATTATGTTAAGAGTTGCCAATCTACAACAACTGGAAATACAAAGTTGATTGTTCCCGGTTCTATATTAGGTCCAATGTGTAGAGATGCAGCGGGTATTTTAACGAAAAGAGTGCCAGATGCTGCTCCTAGAATAAATTTAAATGGTATTCCTACATCTGGCACAGCAACATGTGATGATTTACCTGTAACACCTACAGGATATTATATAAGTAATTCGACGACAGATACAAACTTATATTATATTAAGACAGTTAATAATATAACGAAACGATTTAAAGTAAATCCACTTGCATGCAGATCAAGACTATCATTAATTCCTGCAAATTCAAGTGCTAGATCAATATTTCCAAACATGTTAGATTCTATTCCTTTGGAGACTATTGCTTCTGACTCTGATGTATGTAAATATTTGCCCCCAAGTGATGGATATTACATAAGTGATGATGCAACAGATACAAATGTATATTATTTTGGAACACCATTTAAACTTTCAGATATAACTACGAATGGATTCTTACCATTACCATCTTCATTATCTTGTCCTGGAAAAACTTTACCAACATATGGGAGTTTATCAACGGCCGATACTAGATTTAAACTATCAAAAGACTATATAAACTCTTGGAAATGGACAGTTAGAACTCTAACAACATCAGAATGTAGTGCTCTACCCTAAGTTCTAGCCGACAAATAGGAAATGGCCCCCCGTATAACGAAACGAACATGGTATTGGATAGGTGCTGCGGTCTTAGCGGCGGCGCTCATCTGGCTTCTCTGGCCTTTCAAAGAGGGCTTTATAAACACCGCAGATGAGGGTACATCCTTTGTCGTTCAAGCCCCTCTCGCAACGCTGACAGCCGCCGACACTCTGAAGGCGATAGGCACCCTACAGAGTGGCGCCTACGCCGAGAAGTTCGCGCCTGCGACAATTGAGAATTACAAAGGCGACTCCATCTGGAAGGCCGGTGCTGCTGTAGCCACCGACACAACGGTCACCCAATATCGTCTAGTATTCCCTTCAACCATCAACTACAGCAAATTCAAGGAACCTGGAAAACTCCCGGCGGGTGTCACCTACATCGGCCCAGATTTCACAAGTCTGTTTATCATTGTAAAAGGCGACCCCGGTGTAATCATTGACCCTTTCAACACCGGCAACGCCGATAATAACTACAGGGGAACCTTCAGTTCTCTCGGCACGGGTCGTAATGATGGGACTTATGCAGTGTCTAAAATCACGAATCAGACCGGCACCGTATTCTACGATAAAAACGCCCCGATGACGACGGCCTTCTACACGATGACATTTGACTCCAATGTGGACCTGAAACGTATTCAGGATTTCATAGCAAGAGCAAAGGCAGGCGGGATTACCAGGGGTGAAAAGCCCGAAAATAGTCCTATTCTTGACTCCAAGTTGAATCTTCTCACTCTGAAAGGTATCAGCGAGACAGACACGACCACCGATTTCACAGGAGTTTCCAGCAAAGTCGTCGTATTCCAGGGTCCTCTCCATGCGGTTCTGAATCCTGGCACACGCGAAGTGGCGAAATGGTTCAGTGAGGCGGGTGCAACCGCTGCGGCTGCGGCGCAAAAGGCCGATGAGGACTTGGATAAGGGCGGCTTTTCTACGGGCACTACAGGCACTATAGAGGCGAAGCGCACAGCCATGTATCGCGCACGCGAGGCTGCGGCGGCTTACCTTCCGACGACAATCACTGGTGGTTCCGCAGGCGAGGTCTTGTGGAGGCGGTTGCCCTATTTTGGAGTACCGTACCAGGTTCTCTTAAAGGTAGAGTTCATTGCCCCTGTGAATTTGCGCCTAGCGACGGAGCAGGTTCCGAAGAAGATTATTGGTGTAACGTATGCTCAATTGAAGGACGGCGTATACGTGGAAACAAAAGAGCCGGCGCGGTATGTGGGCCTTGCTTTCACTGACACCCCGCCAGCCCTGCCTGAAACAGGTGCTGGCTCTATGGCACAACTCGGCACAGTGGATTACACTACCATTTATACGCCCTACGCGCCCCCGTCGCAGTTTCCTACGACGTTCTTGGCTTCGGGCGAAAGTGCGGGCACAAGCGAAACACCGGCCTCCGCCGATTTCACCGCATCCACGACCTACACGGACCCTCGCTCACAGCCTGTAGCGAGCACAACGGACTACTCTGGCTACGTGACCAACGTGACCCCTCTTACAAATCGCATCAAGGTCCGTGGCCAGTGGTCTATCATTTCCAAGCCCGGTGTGATTGCCACGTTCGGCATCGCGGCTGGAAAGGGGCCGGATGGAACGTACCCGAAGGTTGTGGAGATCCTGGATTACAAGGAGCAAAAGGTGTGGCCGACGGGCAATTATGTGGACACGGGCATGTCGGAACTCTTCACAATCGGCTATGATGTGATGATTGATCCGAAGAAGGGGCTGGAAGATTACATTCGGGCCTTCATGCCGAGCGTGACCTATGTCAATCCTGCGATGCCTCGGACCTAGAGAATTTAGAATAAAAGCATTTTATGACGGTAGTCTAACTAGCATCATAAATTGCCCGCATGAGAATAGAGATATGAAGAGTGTCCTCTTCTTCGCAATAGTATGCATACTAGGAATTATATTTTGGACAGAGACCAAAAAGGTGCTGAAGGTGGAACCTTTTCAGGATGCCGCCCCTAAAGGGGCGAGTCCCACCCTGAATGTCCCGAAGACGAAGCCTGACCCGGCCACACTCTATCCGGGCTCGCCGCAGCCGTTCGCCCCGCCGACGACGGCACTACTCGCGCCCCCTCCCGGCCAGACCGCCTCTGTGAATTCCTACGTCTACGAGGACCCGGCGCTCAAGAAGGCGAACCCTCTTCGCCTCCAGTCGCTCCTCCAGTCAGTCAAGGGATTTCTCTTGAATGAGGCGCCGGGTCTCCAGGCTCTGGGCGACCCGTCGGCCACACTCCCTCTTGGTGTCGCCCGCGCCGACGCTCAGCGCCTGGAGGATGAGTTTAATGTGATTTCCCGTAATCCGGGTCTCCAGAGTTCCTTAACGGAGGATGATCTGAACAAGATTGAGGCAAATCTGAATTACCTGCAGCGCAAGTGGCGCATGTCTGCGAACTCTGTGGCCGCAGTTGAGGGCTTCCAAACGACACCCACAGGCTTCTCTGCGAGCACACCCATGACATCGGTCGGCTATTTGCAGCAGTGGTTCGGTAATCCGGCGAATAATTACTTTCAGAATAACCTGACAACGGCGGCAGGCGGGGCAAGCAGTGGGTCAACGACACCTACTGTAACAAAGGCCACGCTGGCCGAGTTGAAGAATTTGATTGTGGAGGTCACCAAGAAGATTCAACAAATTAACAATTCCGGAACACAGGATCCGCTCCTGCTGAACCGTGTAACAGCCCTAGAGGATGTGAAGAAGCGCGTCCAGGTGATTATTGACAAGATTGAGATTACCAAGACGCTGACGGATGACAAGATTCCGATTACCAAGGCTGAGTACACGGCGTTCATGGCCTCTCTGGCTGGCGGCACAGACCTGAGTAAACTTACGACGGACCTAGGATCGTCCAGTGATACAGGGTCTGAGTCAGGTGGGGCGAATCAGACCATCCAGGACCTATTTGCGGCGCTGGGCCCGGATGCGGCGAAGAATGTCTCCTTTGACTGGGATATTAAACTCCGGTACACGGGCGAGACGGAGCGTACACTTGCCGAGGAGGCCATCAAGGCTGCTGCGATGTCCGCCCTACCCGGCGCCGACAGCACATCGGTGTCAACCTATGGGCCTGGTGATGAGACAGTGGAGAAGGGTGGCTATCGCGGCGCCTTTGAGTCTATCATTCAGTGGTTGTCTGGAAAAGGAAGCCCGGATGTGGTTTCAGGAGTTTCAAGCGGCAGTGGCGGCAGCGATAGTGGTACAAGCGGAGACGGTCACGGGGGTATTCCCACCATCAAGGGAACACTGCCTGGTTCCAAGAGCGGTGCGCCGGCGACCCTGGACTGGAAGCAAAAGTCGGCGGAGATTTGCGACCAGATCAAGAAGCGCGAGATGGACCCCTATGAGTTCGGCTGCATGAAGGATACAACAACTGTCAGTGAGAATTTCTCATATCGCGGCTATGCGAAGATGATTTGCTCGCGCCTGGGAACGAACTACGACCCGAGCATCCCTGAACTGTGTGGCTGCCCTCCCCCCACTTGGACGGGTTGGCGCCAATAGACGCCGCCTATCAGTAAATGTCCCACCACACTAGAGAGTGCGCACCATGCGTGGAAGCCATACTACAAATACTTGGATGGCAGCGTTTCTAATTGGCGCCGTCGTTGGAGCCGTTGTCATTACATATATGCGTCCGTACCTGCCCGAGGGCTTCCAGACGGAGGGCATGACGGGCCCGCAGAAGTGCACCATCTGTGGCCAGGTCGCGTGCCCGCCGATCCCCGATATGAGCAAGTATGTGCTAAAGAGCAGTATACCGCCGCCGGTCAAGTGCCCCGATATGAGCCAGTATATGCTGAAGACAGAGTGCCCGCCGACGCCGGACCTGTCCCAGTATGTCCTGAAGAGCAGCATCCCGAAGCAGGAGCCGGTGATCATTGACAACTCGGCGTGCAAAAAGGATGCGGGTGAGTGCCCGCCGTGCCCCCGCCCTCGCTGTCCCGAAATCAAGTGCCCGCCGCCGACCGTATGCCCGGCGTGCCCGCAGGCCAAATGCGAGCCGTGCCCGGAGCCGAAGGTGCAGTGCAAGGCTGTAGACCCGCCGTCGTCGCGCGTGCGGCCGTATCTGGCGCCTTTGAACTTTGGAATGTTCGGTGGAAATTAAATATCCTTTCGGGCCATACGCCACTGCTTGAGATACTCATACATCACGATAGACGCCGCAATGCTTACATTGAGGCTTCTAACGAGCCCATACTGCGAGATGGTAATCCGTGGGGCGCTCGCCAACGCCGCGGCGAATTCGTCCGGAATTCCGTGGCTCTCGGACCCCATCACGAAACAGACAGGCTTCCCGCCCCTCTGGAACCGCTTGAAGTTCATCTCCTCAATTGGCGTACCCCCCTGCTCAATGAGAATTGGCTGAATTCCGCGCTCCTCAAAGAAGGCTGCCGGGTCCGACCCGAGACCACGAAGTTTGTGGACGTTGATGTAATTCTTAGAGCCCACCTCGGGTCTCGCGTCATAGCGCCGCTGGCCGATAATCCAGACATCGGAGCAGCCGAGAACCGCGGCTGTTCGGATGCTCATCGCGATGTTCATGTTGCCGTCTAGGTTCAACAGCATGAGATGAACAGGGAGTGCGAGTGCGGACGCGATCTGACGAAGGCGCTCAGGGGGCTTGTCCTGGAGAACGCTGTGAACATTATACTTGATGGCCGTCATACGGCTACAAGGCTCTGCCGCAGTTGGCTCGTCTGCCAGAGACTCTTCGGTGCTCGTCATATTTATGATATGGGATTTGGATAATTACTAAGACAACCGCGACCGACATCAATTTTCACGCCCCAGGGACATGCTGTAAAAGATTGAATTCTGAGATATCCAGGCTTTGGATCCCCTCTTGAAATTCACTTGTCATGTAAATAAAGCGGCCTATATTACTAGAATAGGTACAAATACAAATAGGAGCCCTCTGAAGAATATACATTTCAGAAAGAAAATGGTAAAACGCTTCCAGTTTCTTTTTTGAGTCAAGTGAGTTGTATGTTTTTTGGTCATGACCATCCGAAATGAGAATGGGGTGTTCGAGCATAAAAAGGTGGAAAGATTCATCCAAACCGCCTTTCAGTTGTTCAAGAATACATGGATTGTCTGTCATCACATACACATTCATAGTATCTTTTTGTTTCGCTCTCCGCAAGGCTTCAATATATGTTTGAATCGGAATTGCACCCATCTCGCCACTCGTGATTTTATCGCCGGTGCGAATATGAATCCCAATATCTATGGGAGGCAAATGTGCTACTGAATCCTTTAGTCTCGTGAGAACCTCGGGTTTAAATTTGAAAATAGTCTTTGCCTTTTCGCATACACTTTTACGAGAAAGACTTGATATATACATATTCAACTGATGACCACGTTCAACCGATACAGGAATTCCCCGCTTCTCTGTAAAGAAGGTAGATGGAGGCGCTATGAATGTATCAAATATTAGATGAAATCTTGAGGAAATATTACTTGTTGTATCCTGTATATATAGAATACGCTTCAGGTTTTGTGCAAAAAGATAGGCCATAAAAAAACTCAAAAAGTTGGAACCATATCCTGATGTGCTTGCTTTCCAGTAGAGTTCATCCAATGGAAGATTAGTTGATTTACGGCCACCTTGGAGCCATGAACTCATCCTAGAGTAAAGTTCATAAAAAGATTTAGGCGTTTAGTAGGCGAGTCGTTTAATTGAGTGATTATGAGTAACTTCTATAGGTTTCAAGGGATAATCCTCATTTCCTATGGCAAAACCCATAATTCGTTCGTAAATACCCCCTAGATGGGCAAAGTGTGTCTTATTAGGTGGTTGAACACACCAAGGGTATAGTTTGTCATAGAGAGTAAGAATCCATGGCATAATCTTCTCAAAAAGCACCACTGGAAGAATAAAACTATTGTAGAGCGGAAAATCCCGCGTTCGGTCCAACGGCTTTTGAAAATATGTCTCATAGTCTTTAATAATAAACTCCATTGTCGTCGGTTCATTCCAGGTTTTATAACAACAAAAATCAAACGAAAATTTCTGGTGATAGAATACCGTCGGGCTACTTACTTGAATACTTTTAAGTATTTTTTGTATATTTTTTCCAAACATCATATCGTATTGAAAAAACCCAATATACTTATATTTTTCATGAAGTTTATTGACAAAAATATGATAAATGGCGGAATTCTCATTATACCCTCTTTGTTGAAAGGTTGGGTCATAAATTGGTAGTTCCCATTCTTTTATGACTTTATACCTATAGGGGTTATATTGTTTTGGAATATCCTTATTAACTGCTATAAATGTAAAGTATTTATCAAGTATCTCATTAGAAATATATTTATAACATTCATCATGTATTAGTTTATGAAAAACTATAAAGATTTGGAGCATATACTTATATATTAATACTAATGTTTTAGATGCTACAACTCTTAAATATTCATTAGTTTCACTAGAACGGTGACAGAGCGGACCAAGTGGCCCCACCATTTGTAACTGTTTTCCCTTTTCCACTACTATCTGTCGTCGCAGACCCTGAATCAGTTGCTAAGAGTAAGAGTGATGTATTCGCGCTGGCGGATAAAGGAGCCGAAGGCCGCGTGAAATTGCTCGTGTAGAGCGCAGAACCCTTTGTCCAACGGAAATTTGTTATATAGCCTTTGAAGGCTGCACCCGTTGATGCGCTCGTCTCATTTCCAATACGGAGTGCTTGGGTAGTATTGTTAAAATTCGTTGAATTGGAAAGAGTAGAGCCAATTTGTGTTCCATTCTTGAAAACACGAAAACTGGTTCCGGACCGACAGAGCGCAAAGTGAATCCATGTATTGGAGTAATTTTGACCGGTCTCAATTGAATTCGCAGAGGATATCCAAGCATAGAATGTGCGAGAAGAGTCGGAGCCCTCTTGTGACACAGCAATAGACTGAGTAGAATAGGAACCAATAGAGAATATGCGGGGAAATGAGTTCCCTACATTCGTTGAATATTGGAACCATTCTATTGTAAAATCGCCAGTGCCGTTTTGAAAATCAGTGTCATTCGGAATAGAGAGATTTGCCGCCGATGTTCCACTGAAAAAGAGACTCCCCCCTACAGGAAGAGGTGTTGTCCGTTTTGGTCTACCGTATCCGAATGCACCCTCTACAGAAGAAATGAGAGGCATTTCCTTGTTCTTTCTCGCCATTTAATTAAGAATGGACACCCGATTCTGGGGCCCGTCTGCATGGCGGCTTTTACACTTAATAGCAACGGCTGAGCGTGGCGCCAAAACAGATCTGAAAGCCTTTTTTGAGAGCCTTCCTTTTGTGCTGCCCTGTAAATACTGCCGTTTCAGTCTCACAGGGTACATGGATGAAGTTCCTGTTGAATTTCCGTTGGACCGGTGGCTCTGGAAAATTCACAATAAGGTGAACGGGAAATTGCGTTCCCAGAATCTCCCCGTGGAATCGGACCCGCCCTTCGCAAAGGTCCGCGCAATTTACCGCGAGAGACTTGCGGCCGGTTGCACTAAAACCGAATTTGACGGCTGGGATTTTCTCTTTTCGGTCGTGGAGAACCACCCGTTCTCTCGGAGCGCCATGACCGGCACACCTATGCCCGACGCGCCGGCGGAGCCGCCTGCGACCTGCCGAGAGCGGAACAAGTGGAACATGTGTTCGCCGGCGGAGCGGTTTGAACATTACAAGAAGTTCTGGGAGACGCTTCCGAAAGTGCTGCCGTTTCCGGAATGGGATTCATCCTGGCGTTCTTGCTCAGGATCTTTAGACTGGTCCGACCGACCCACGGCGCTGAAAACGCTCTGGGGCATTCGGTGTAATATGGAGAAATCGCTGAATCTGATAAATAAGACGACCTACGCATCACTCTGTAAGACGCTACGGGCCCATCGCAGCGGCTGCTCATCAGCGAAGCGCGGGAAAACTTGCCGTAAAAAGCGGGTCTAAAATAATACAAGAGTATGACCGACCCACAACAATATGATTATCTTATTGTTGGAGCCGGCCTTTCTGGCGCAACATTTGCGCAACATGCCGCCGAATCTGGCGCATCTGTCCTCGTAATTGATAAACGCGACCATATCGGAGGAAATGTCTACGATTATATCGACCCTATAAGTGGCATCAGGGTCAGTAAATATGGCGCACATCTCTTTCATACAAATGATGAAGAGGTGTGGTCCTACATTCAAAGATTCGCGAATTGGGTCCGCTGGGAACACAAAGTCGTTGCCAAAATCGGTGATTCTTATGTACCGGTCCCCGTGAATTGTACAACCGTGAATATGCTCTGTAATCAGGCGATACAAACTGACGATGAAATGAGAGAGTGGCTCCGTGAAAACCAAGAGGGAAGCGAAATAGTTGCGAAAACGAGTGAAGACATGGCTCTCGCACGTGTAGGGCGTAACCTATATGAGAAGTTATTCCGAACGTATACAAAAAAACAGTGGGAGAAGGAACCGGCCGAGTTGGAACCGTCCGTTCTTGCGCGTATTCCTGTGCGATGTAATTTTGATGACAGATACTTTAATGATAAGTATCAAGGACTCCCTATAAATGGATATACAGAGTTTGTTCAGCAATTACTTAATAGTCCCCGTATCACAGTGCGTCTGAATACCTCATGGGAGGAAATACAGAATGATCCGGCTGTCAAATGGAATCATGTAATTTTCAGCGGACCCATTGACACCTACTTTAAATCGTCTGGGCTCGACCCTCTAGAATATCGTTCCATAGATTTTCATATGGAACGTCTGGCCCTTTCTGGATATGCTCAGCCAAACTCAGTAGTGAATTACCCAGATGCCACTACTGAATATACGCGATGTATTGAATATAAACATTTTCTACATCAAAAAAGTAATTGGACCATTTTAGTGAAAGAGACAACAACGGCGAATGGAGACCCTTATTACCCTGTCCCCACTGAAAAGAATCGCCAACTATATGCCAAATATCAGCAACTTGCTGAAAAATGCGAGAATGTAACTTTTTTAGGTCGTTTAGCATCCTACAAGTATTTGAATATGGACCAAGCCATACGATGCGCAATAGATACGTTCGTTGGTCTAAAAAAATCCACTAATACTCTTTAGAGCGTCGCCGCCCCGAATGGCTCCTCGTATTGTGACAGACACCCAGAAGGTTCTGGATGTCTTCCAGGCCGGCCTCAAGCGCGGCGCAGAGCGCCTGCCGTATGACCCCTCCAAGAGATATTTCTATGTAGAGCACCCGACGGAAGGCTGGCGCGTCTATCTGCGCGCGGCCTGCTTCATCCATGAATACAACAAGCCGTTTGAGCCGACGAAATTCCTGGTGGTGAAACGCACGGGTGGCGAATCCGACAAGGCAACATGGGAGCCACCAAAAGGGCAGATGGAGGGTCGCGACGAAGATGCAACGAAGACCATTTTTGAACTGCTGCGTGCGAATGTGAGGCGCGAGGTGCACGAAGAGGCGAAGATTGGATTCCTGCGCGACGTCCAGCACACCGGCCTCGTGCTCCAAAGCACGGAACCCGATTTTCCGCCGAACACGTTCTTCCAGTATCACATCTTTTCGGCCTACGCGCATCCAGAGCAAATTCGCAGAGCATTTGCGGAGTTTCAGTGGATTTACGAGCACCCGAAGGCGTTCCGACGGTTCTCTCGCGACAGACGCGAGAAGGACGCGCTTGCCTGGTATGACCCTACTGAGACAAAACTCATGGGCAAGTGGTCGCCGGCGATTGTGGCACGCTATTTGGGAGCCATGACGCGCTAGATAAGGTCCAAAAGGGGTGCGAACCCTGTGTGCGTAGCACACAGGATCTTCACAAACTCTTTGCGTTTCTCAGGCTCTAGAGCGGCGGCTAGAGGCAACAGTTTGGAAACAATCTCATGAAAAACACGCTCGGTGGCGACTGCCATCGCATTCTCGCAACACTTTGCTTCCATGGGCATTCTTGCTCTCTAGAAGATGTATTCATGAAGCCCTTAAACGCGCGCCAACTTCTCCCCCACAACTGCCGTGGACATCGTCTTCAGCAGTTGCGTGGTCTGTTCGGCCTTGTAGTCAAAGGTACAGGCGTGGTCGCAACTTGTGCGATGGGTAGAGCAGAACGTCTTCTTACAGCGGCACGGAAACGCCGTCAGGTCCAACTTCTTCTTGCAGCCATCGTGTTCGCAGCGGCCAGGCATCTTCCACGAGGTCCCTCCTACTGGGAGGACCGCAGCAATTTTAGGTTGTAGAAAATTCTAAGTAGTTGCGGTGGCAATCCCACCAACCGGCTGCAGCGGCCGCTTCTGGTCCTCATTTATAATCATTGCCAGGCCCCGCCGATACGTCATCTCACAATCCGTATAGTACTTCAGCAGTAGTTCACGCGCCCGCGCCGCTACAGCATTCACGGCCGGTGTCCCTCCCGCCAGAATCTTCGGGTTCAGCGCGAATTGCCGCTTCCGTGTAATTGCATCCTTATCAAAGAGTTCAAACATCAGATTCAACGCCTGTCCTACGTGCTCCACTTGCTGTTTCATGAGTTGGCGTGTGACGCCTTGAAGGTTGGAGGCAAGGCCCTGCGGCACAAGGAGGGGCTTATCCTTGTTGGGGTCGCGCTCACATACACCACCAGGCATTCGCTCACGAATCTCGCCCAAAGTTGCAGGCGGATTCGCCAAATCCACTGCCTTCGTCTTCTCAAAGGCAAATTTCAGATTTGCCAAGAAGGTCTGGTACCGCTTCTTGTCAAGCAATTTCGGATTTCCGTTCGCATCCAGACCCTCCACGAACAATTGCGCCAGCGCGAGAATTCCATATTCACCCTGGAATTTTGTATCACCCGTCGCTTCGCGGGCAGGCTTGAAGATGGATTGGCCTGGAACCGGCAGAGATCCATCCTTCTGATAGAGGAATGTCGTGCGGCAAGCCTGTGTATAGGCTGAATCATCAATCTTACCGCGAATTGCAGCGACTGAGAGGAGTTGCGTGGCGCGGGCAACGCAGTGACTCTTGATTGGCGGATCCTTCGCAAGAGCCTTCCAGATCGCCTTTATACGAAAATCGGGGGGAATGCTGTCCGAGTTATGAGGAACCGGTAGGCCTTGCCGTGTGTATTGAATGCCCGTCCCGTCAGGCAGATCTTCATCCCTATTTTGGATAATTGCCTGCAATTTTTCCTGCAAATAGGTGGCCAGGGGTCTCGGCCGCACATCCGTCGTCTGCGGCTGCTGAGAATAGGAACTGCGCGACAATACGAACTGTTTTGTGTTGGATTCGGTGGGAAAGAGAGATGAAATTTCGGATTCAAATCCACTGGGAGTTGTGTCAACAACTGCTTGTTTAAAATCCAACTTTAGATAAAACGTTTTCTGTCCATCCAATGTCGTAGTAATCTTATCCCCTGACGTGGGAAATCGGAATATAATATTTTTAATAACAACCCGTGTGCTCTTACTTTCCCCTGCAAATTTGATATCATCTCTGTAGGTGAAATTCACCTGCTCACCGCCGGCACTTCGCTCTGAAACGAACAGTTTTGTTCCTGCTATTCTATAAATTCCTTCACTGCTTGTTCTCTCCGTTGGTTCCAGCAATCCCCAACTTTGAAAGAGTTTGAATAGATCAATGGGCAGTTTGCCAAAAAGTTCATCTGCAACGGAATTAAAAACTGCCTTTAAAAATGTCGGCAAAGAACGATTATAGGCTTCCGGAAATCTCTTGTCTTCGTATAACCATTCACTATAATTTCTATCATATCTAAACGTTCCGTCAATCGTATTTATTGATTTTTTCCCACCTCTTTCTTGTATATCGGATATTGTTACTTTTATTTTTTCGGACTGCTCTTTATTAAAGGTCATAGTTGCATTTATTTCTCTTGGACCATTCCTATCTAAAGAATATAGAACCACCGGTTGTATAGTTGGGAGTTCTCTACGACTAAAAGGGGAAGGTATGATTTGGTATAAAGATGTTTGAGCAATACGTAGGGACCCATCTCTTTCAAATTGAAGTGGTGCTTGGCTTGTAAAATCTCTTGGATATTGCAGATATTCATTTAAAATATCATACGGAGTAGTTCGTATAAAAAAGGTGTCCTGTAGCGGATTTGTTCCACTTGTGTATGTAAAGCCACCGCCGCGCTGTTTTGCCGCCTGTGTGACACCCAAAAAGGTGCGCGGATCAATAAAGGTCGGCCGGCGCTGCCCTCTCGTCTCTTCGGGCAACGTATCTGAGGGGTCCACAGCGGGAAGTTCCGAATCAAGCATCGTCAGGGTGAGCGCGGCGAAGACCTGGAAAATGCGGATGAAGAAAAAGGCGACCTGTTTGCAGTAGATCTTCTTCTTGTCCTGTGCCCCTAGTGCGGCCAGCGAAGTGCCTTTCGTGAGACCATCCACACTCTGAAAATAGAGAGTCCCTTCTTTCGTTGCAGCCGGATCCAACCGAATCTTCACGAACAAGGTTTCCAGCGCGTCGGCAGCGACAACGATATATTTCGCACAGCGATTGGGGTCCGCGAGCGAATAGATGTCCACGAGGTCGGCACGCGAGAACATTTCACGTAAAATGAAGTTTAAAACTGTTGGTGTTCTCGTATCTGTCGGTACACTGTACGTGCCGCCCATTCCTGCTGGGAGTGGCGAATTATTCATCCGCGACGGCGGCCGCGAGGTCCGGTACGGCGATACGTCCCGCCTTTGCCGCCGCGTCCAACTTCTTCATGCACTTCACGAGTGTTCCCTCACTGACGCCGCACACACCCGCCACTCGCTCCATTGGAATGTCAGCAATCTTTGCCCGATGAATCACGAGTCCGATGACGCCCGCAGCGAGGCTGGGAGGCATATTCTCAGGGCACAACTCCAGGTCCTCTACAGTGTCTGCAATGGTAACTGCGGCGGCGCGCAGCACATCAAACGCCTTACGGCAAATCGGGAGTTTGCTAAGAGGGTTGCTGATATAGTTGGATGCGCGGGTCGTGGGGAGTGTCGCCGGCGCAGCCGTAGAGGTGAGTAGGCCGCGCTGGTTCGCCATACAGAGTACCTCCTGGAAGTATTTGAGCGACTTCGTGAATTGCGCAATGCTGAGATGGAACATGTCGGCGATCTCCTTCGGTTTGCGTGGCTGGTTCACGGACTTGAGTGCCGAATAAAGGCAAGAGGCTACAATGGAAGTGCGGGACATACCACGACGGTCGCAATGCGCCACCAGTTTCACGTAGAGATCCTTCGCATAGTCCATTGTGCGGGTATCAAAGCCATTGTTTGTCGCGGCGAGAGCGATCTGCTCAAAGACCTGGAGGAGCGAGCGTTCCTTATAGGGGAGCAGATTCCAAGCGTGATAACGGCGAATACGGGCCATCGCCATGCGGGCGGAAGAGTTGCCGCCCTGCGCGTGCGAGAGAATCACGGTTCCCAGCGTAGAGGTTGGGAAGCGCGGATCCATAGGTGCACCAACACGGCAGGGGTCCGTTGAGCCGCGGTCTTCCAGGCCGAAGAAGCGGTATTCGGCACCACAGTCAATGGCGCGCTCCTGGACGTCGCCACATTTTGGGCATGTGCCGTAGTCCTCATAAGACCAGTCCTCTTGTGGCAGACCGCAATTCGTGCACTTGGGTGCACTGGCCGCTGCGCTAAGCGGGGCACTAAGCGGAGCGGCTTCGCTTGGCGGAGCATCCGTGTCGTCAAAGGTCGGAAACGGATCCGCGGCCGCGACAGGCTTGTGAAGGCGGGGAAATAGCGAAGTCATTCTCGGTTCTATTTACTTTAGCCAGCCCCCCAGCCTTCATTTTTAGTTTGGCCCGGGTCCCGCGCCAATGGCCTTTAGGAGGGCGCGGGCCGGCCCATGATTCGCCGCCGCAAGTTTCTTTAGAAATCCAATGACGAACGCATTAAAACCTTGGACATCCATTGACTGGTCTGCCCAGTGTGTATGAACGGATAACAGGGGAGCGCCATCCACGACAATCCCCGACGAGCCACTGTCGGACCGTCGCATGCCCCAAGAGCGCATACGCTTTTCCGCAGGCTCTGCGGCCTGCCACAGCCGCCACCAGCCATAATTGGTCTGTATAGGAAAGGTATAGAGGCTGGGATCGTCGCGAAACACCTCTAGAGCCGCCTGCTCGTAGAAGCGGGAGCCTTCACATGCTGTGCGCCACCGGGCAAGATGCGCCGGGTCACGGAACCAGGCGAAACCGCCATTAAACGCACCGTACCGCGCCTCATCTGTGGGGCGAATGAAATGCGGGCTGAGGGCGACCGTTGCTGACGCCGGAATTTCGGGAAGAGGTCCAAAGAAAGCGATGTCAGCGTCAAGGAAGAAGACTCCATCCTTTGTGGCAATGGTGTCTTCAGAATTAAACACCCATTCTAACAGCGCAATCTTCTCGGCCATGAATTGCGACCAGAGAGATCCGTAGCGGCCGGGCATACGCTCCATTTCGGGGCGCGTATAGGCTGAATAGGCCGAAAGCATATCTAGCCGGTGAACCGGGCCACTATAGGGAAGATTCTCCTCCATGATCGCCTTGTCTGCAAAGATGAAGACCTTGGGTGGCACCTTGTTCCACAATTGCAGCGTTTTCAGAAAAATCCGCAAATCTGGAAGTGATTTCGCCGTTGCTAAAGTTGCGACGATCGGGGCCATTCTTACAAGATATCACGCAAAGACTTTAAACATGTAGAGGCATGCGATGGCTCCTGCGATCTGGGACGCGACATAGCCGGTCAGTTCATTCATAGATAATTTCCCACCCAGATAACGCGCAATGCTCACAGCGGGATTGATATGAGCCCCACTTCTGTCTTTGCCAGCCCAGACAATACCGGCAACAGTAGCACCGATCGCGAGAGGGCTGTTATTAGAGTAGATTACTACGAGTACGAGAAGAAAGGTTCCCAGGAATTCGGTTATGAATTTCCAGATCAGGTCCATGGTGTAACCCTGGGAAATTCTGGGAAAAAATTCGGCGCGCCAACCTATAGGAACGCGCCGCGCCATGGCCCAGCGCCGCATAGAGCGAGAATTGGCCGAAATGCGCAGAGACCCTCCCAGCAATTGCCAGGCCGGCCCCGTCGGAACGAATTTGTTTGAGTGGGAGGGGACAATTCTTGGCCCTGCTGAGTCTGTATACGAAGGGGGTGTCTTCCACCTCGCAATTCAATTTCCGGTTGACTATCCTTTTAAATCCCCCACAATTCGTTTTAAGACGCGCATCTATCACCCGAATATCAATGCAACTGGGCTCATTTGCCTGGATATTCTAAAGACAAATTGGTCGCCCGTTCTCACAATTGGGAAGACCCTGTTGAGTATATCATCTCTGCTGACTGACCCGAATCCAGATGACCCATTCATGCCCGATATTGCTCGGCAATTCAAGACAAATCGTGCCGCGTATGATGAAGAGGCCCGGCGTTGGACGCGTTTATATGCTGCGCCCTAGATAGAGCGTTCGTGATGGCAATGTCCAAAGATTTGAAAAATTTCCTGATGGTCTGGGTACCAATTGTACTCCTTTTGGCCCTCGCCTATCGGAACAATCGCTGGATGGGAGCCAACCCTATTTTGCGCGAGCGCCTAGAAGTCAAGGAGCCTTTCGTTAATGGCCGCCCTGCCGAAGAGGACTGGGGGGACCGCCAAGAGGATATCCCGTCTCTATCGCCTGCCGACGCGTCCCTAGAGGCGATGCGCGATCCCTACGCGTTGTTGGCCGGTGTATTGAAGCCGACACCATTCGGTGCCGAGAAGCCGACCCTATCGGCTGGCGCCTGCTATGACGCGGACTTCCAGAAGCGGCTGGAAAAAACGGGGAACTACCGGCAACTCACCAACAACTACCGGCGCGGAGTCCCCGATTCCTGCTCCATGCCTCTTCACGACATGGTGAACAAGGCCTATGAGGTGCCCGTTGTGCCGTTTGGCGGCTGCGTGGGCTATAGCGGAGGTCCTAAGTTGAAGTAGACTAGAATGGATGATGAACCGACTATAATAGATACGTGCTACATATTTGAATTGTGTAGCGCGCAGCGATGTATCGGCTATCCGCAAGGCACCCCTATAGGGTCTATGCGTTTACGGGCTTGGGCGCGATTCCGGATTCTTCGGACGCAGTGGATGTCTCACGGGGCTGCGCCAAAGGTCAAAGACCTGACATGGCGCATGGTTCAGTTCCAGCAATTGTGGAGGCGCAGGCGCGCATTCATGCGACGCGTGACCGCTTTCGTAAGACGGCGGGAGATAGGCCAAAGGCCTAATCATCGGTGATTTTACAAACATTTACAACCAACCCCTCCGCCTTCGGTGCCCGCGCCGGCCGAGAGGACGCCGGCAACACAAAGGTCCCCGCCTTCGCCGCCTCCACCTTTTCCCAAAAGGCCGCACGCGCAGCCGCCGTGCCAGCAAACCAATTCTTGTCCCGGGCCACCACCTGGATATAGATATTGTCCAGATTCCACGGCACAGTTTCCACAACATTCCAGCCGGCCCGCTCCAAGTCCTTCCGTTCCAGATCCGTATAGGCGTATTTCAGTTCCAGAGTGTCCGGCTCCTGGAGGAGCCAGAGTATTCCCGCGAACAGATGGCGCTGTGTCCCGGCCTTTTCAACGTCAGCACACATCGCCTTGTCCTTGTAGCCCGAGTTAATCTTCACTTCCACATATTCACACTCGTCCACGTCACACACCTCCATCTGAATCTGCATCTGACACCAGTATTCAAAGGGAATCTGCCCCGTCACCTCACGCCGAATAGGGCACTTGATTTCCACGAGCCGCCCCACGCGCGCCGGGTCAGCAGCCTTCAGCAGCGCGCCGTCCGGGCTCGCGGCAAGACGCTGGTCGGTCGGATGCACGAGGCGACCCAACTCCACAATCTCGGCGCCCCACATCGTCGTGAGAATCTGCTTCACGATCGGTTCAAAGCGGACACCCCAGTCCATCGCGGACATTTCCGTGGTGGAACAGGCGAGGCGCGGTGGTGCCGGCGCTTCTTCGGGCACGGGTGCGGCTTTATTCGTCGCGAGGATCCCCACTGCGCGCGGCGTCCCGAGAATCGTCGCAAATTCCGACGCGGTCAGAACCGTCTTGGACTGCGCATACCACTCTGTCGTGCGCTGCGGAATCTGGGGAAGCGCCATAAGACGCTCCACGTTCGCTGCCTTCTCTTCCGGGGTCGTCTCCGACCACCGGCTAGAACTGGCGGACATGAAGAATATAGAGAGGAGATCTTCCACGAGGGCTTGGAGTTCGTATGTCTCTTCTCGGCTCTCGTGCTCAATTTCTTCCCAAGGCATCGCGGCGTCTGCCACTTCTTCGCACCAACCTCTTCGCAGACCTTCATCGGAAGGACACGGACAGGCTGTATCGGCCGCTTCGTAACTGTCAATTATATTCACCAAGTCCATACCACTACTTCCTATAGAGATAGGGTGGCCGCGCCTTAGCCCTAAGCCACTGCGTTAAGTCACTACTTTAACCCACTCAATCTCCGTGCGATACTGTGCGATTTCCGATGGATGCCATGACTGACAAACATCACACTGAAAGGATATTCCAGCGCGGTCATTCGGCCCCGCCTTTTCTGAAGTCGTGCGCTTCTTACAAACAGGGCACAGAATCGTATCGCGCACCTCTCGCCGTTTTCCACACGTATTACAAACCCACAGTCTCAACACTGTGCAAAAGACCCTATCATTGTGAGGACACATGCCTGATATATCCATAGGAATCCCTCTAAGAACACAAATTATTGTTCAGTTGGGGGTGTGGGCGCACCACTAGTCGCCGGCTTCTTACGAAACGTCACTGCATTCTTCCGCTCCAGAATCTTAAACAGCACTTCGCCCGTCGCCGACTGATGCATAACGAGTGGCTTAATCTCGGTAATCTCCTCCTTATCCTGGTCGTACACAACCGCCAGTTTGGAATTGAGTACCTTCCGGTCCAGCGCGCGCGTCAGCAGGTCCAGCAGCGCCGTCTTCTCCGCCGGCTTCAGACTCCGCGCGGCGGCCATAGACTCACTAAACGCACGCAGCCGATTAAGTCGGAGTCCGCGCTCAAGGCGATGCCACGGCTTCCGAAAAGCCGTTCCAGCCTCGGCCGCGAGAATTTGATCCAGTGAATCGTTACGCGAATAGTCGGTTGCACCACTGGCAACTTCACCTGTCGGCGTCTCGCCATCGTTTTCACTGCGGCGCAGTGTTTTATGGCGGTTGGAACTCATTCTATTAATTTTACGCGGTCCAGCCTTAGACCGCGTTTGAAAAGTATTTTTCCAGAACGGCCGCGACACTATAGGGACCAATCTCCACCGCCTTCAGAGCCTCATTACAGCCCAGATCCGGCCAAGACCAAATGAAGGGTCGCCACGCCTCTCGCATGGGCTGCTGGCCGGGTGCGACCTCTGCCCAGGTGTAGAAATCGGTTAGAGCGACAGTAGGTTCCACTTTCTGAAAGATGATATCCCCACATACCATCTGCCTTTGTAGAGTCAGATCGTTCTCGCTAGCAAATTCAGCCGCCTCTGCCAGGCCCGAGACCGACATCAGGTGTGTGCCGTTACGCTCCAAAAGCAGCCAGCATTTGACCAGACATAGCCCCTCTTTGTTCAC
>JACCDW010051329.1_pt1 | contig 28210 bp, 47 predicted proteins | sample 7449781 | NCBI WGS metagenome assembly JACCDW01 (sample SAMN15323449, study PRJNA562643) | freshwater metagenome | isolation source: river surface water | place: USA:Blue River Watershed | collected 2017-08-18
ATCAGCTCCACTTTGAAGCTGGTGCACATGTAATTGCCTGAAAATGCCATTTTTAATCTCCTAACAAATGAACCAAGTCGGGGTGACCTGCCTCGCGCAGGCGCAAGGCGATAGTTGCTCGGTCCTGCTCAACCGCCTCTCTCAGGTAAAACGCCACGACTTGCTTGACGCTCTCTTTGAAAGCTCTGGCCTGGGCCTGCACCGCTGGGTGCGACTGATCGCCGACATAGATGATCTTGTCGGCGGCGCGCACAGCCAGCTCTTCGGGCGTCCAGCCACGCTTTTGCGTGGTCTCGACGAAGACGCTGCCTACGTTCCCGGGTAAAGGTGCTGTCATCATGGTCCAGGTGAATCCGATTTAAGTGGTATGCGAAGCATGCCGTCACGATACTCGTCACGGCGGCGACGGCCTTGTTGTTCTGCGCCCAGACCTTGAATGGCCTCTTTGTACGCTTGACGGAAGTACAGCATCATCTCTGATGGGCCCTTCGTGTAGCTGTACGCTTGAATCAAGCACGCATACAACAATGCCTCAGGCGCATTATTGCTGATCCAGGTGGTGGGGTTGGTCGACGACAGTTGCGTCGGGCGGTAGATGTACCCCAACTCCACACTGTAGTTTTGGTTTGGCGTGGGTGCGATGTAGAACGTGTTCTGGTCCCACACAGAATAGTATTTTGGCGTACCCTGCGTGCTTCCATTGGCCCAGTACTCCTTCATGAAGGAGGTGTCACGGAAGTCCAGGAAAATCTGCTCGCCACTGGCGGGCGTCAATATCATGTAGCGGTGCGTCAGCAGGTCAGCAGGAGCGGCCAGGAACTTGTTGCCCTGGGTCATGTTGCCCGTGACCTCCAGCTTGAACACATCCAGGTCAATCTCGCGAAGAATCTGGTTCTCCGCCATGGTAATGAAGGTGTTGATCACCGATTCGGTAAACACATTGCTGTTCACCTCGGTGTAGTTTCGGATGTTGGTGACAAGTTCGTCGTAGGTCATGTGATACTCACAGTCACTGAGCCGACAACGCCTTGCGCGATGAGCGCTTGGTCCTGCACATACGGTTGCATGTTAGTGCCACCTTGCACGCTGCCGTAGCTTTGAAATGCGGTAAAGCCTGGTGCGCCCACATAGACGGACACAGGCTCGATGCGATCGGGACGCGGATCGCGCAGCGCGATGGCGTCCCCTCTGTAACGAAGCGGCTCGAGTTGCGGCTCTTTTGGCTCGTAATCGTCCGGGCACACCATAAATCCGCGCCAGTTCTTGCGCAGGGTGTTGTACTGATACCGCTGGCCGCAGTAGTCGCACAGTCCGTAAGAAAACTTGCCAGTCGCAAAGGCCATGTCATACCCCCAGGTCCGGTACGAACTGCACGCTTGCGGTGTCGCGGTCCTCCAGAGCAGCGCGCTGGAAATCTTCTTCGTAGATTGCCTTGAGCGCAGCAGCGCGGTCGGCGGCAAACTTGAGCGACAAGTAGTAGGCCAGGCCTGATGTCAGGCAGGGCAGGAAGCGGAAGTTGACATCCGCATCGTTCGTGTACGCGCCTGCGTCCTGGATGCGTCGGATGCGGTAGTACACGAAGGTGTAGTTCTGGTCCGCTGCGGGGTAGAAAAACACCTTGGGGATGTTGGTGCGCTGCACATAAAACTGTGCTGGGCGCGCCTGAGTCGTCTTGTCAGGCACATTGAGCCAGTCTTCGCGGCTGATTCGCTCGATGTAAACGTCGGTGTTGATGCCTTGGTTGTCTTGGCGAATGACGGCCTCGAGCACGTTGACAACGGACGCGTCCAATGAGATTTCATTGACGCCTGCTGTCAGCGGATAAGTGGCCTGCTCAATGGTCCACAGGTTCAGCCCGCGATTGGCCCAATCGAGGAACAGCAAATTGAGCGAGCGACGTGCCGACGTGAGCTGATAGCCACTCGTCGGCCGCATGCCGCAGCGCTCAAATGCCTCTTCGATTAAGTCATCAATCGACAGGTTGAATGTGGTTGTGCCCGAGGTGGCCATTTAGCACATGCCGCCTTTTTTGTAGCCCTTGGCCATCATGCCACCACCCATTTTGCCGATGGGCTTGCCCATGGCCATGCGCTTGTGCTCATTGATGTTGCCTTTGTTGGCCATGCCACCCTTTTTCATCATCACAGGGCCAGTTTTCTTGCTGGTCTCGGACAACATTTTGTTTTTGGGACCGCTCTCAACGGCACCGCCGCCACGAGTGGCGCAACCCATACCTTTTCCAGCCATGATCAGGCTCCTTTCTTCATTGCACGGCCCTTGACGTCGGCCGTTTTACGTTTCACCGCACGACCCATCTTGTCGGCCATAGCGGAGTTTTTCATCATCTTGCCGTCGGGCATTTTGTGCATGCCTGCCGCGCCGCCTTTTTTCATCTTGCCAACGCCATCAGCCGCAAAAGATGGCACTGATTTGCCACCCTTCTTGACCATTTTCATTGTTGCCATTTCAAACTCCTTTTTTCATGTCATCGAGCTTTTGCTCGAGTCGATTGAACCTCTGATCCATGTGAACCACCAATCTCTCGATCCGGTCGTCCACCTCTTTGCGAGTGACGTGATCCCTGGCAACTTCTTCGCGTGTCCGGTTCAGCAAAATGCTGATCCTGGACAGCTCATCGAACTTGCTTTTAAGCAAGAATCCCATGAGACCCACGATCGCTGTCAAGACAACGTTCCATATCATCATCTCCACGACTCAACACCTCCAGCGCTTTCGCGCCTGGCGAAGCCTACTGTTTGGGTCCTTGGCAGCTTCGGGAAAATCCCTCATCTGACCCTCAGACCTCGCACAATACGATGCCCTGCGCTTTGCTTCTGCAGGCGACGGTGTCTTGGTAGTCACCGCCGTCTTCAGTTTGCTCCCAGGATTGGCCTTGCGGTACGCTGCAACGCCTTTCTTGGTCATGCCCGCACCTGCCTTGGTGGCGCGGAAGTTCCCGCTCTTCACCGAGGTTTTGATGCCCATGCCTTTGGAAGCCATTACGCAGCTGCCCCACCCTCAAACAGCAAAGTGACGCTGGTCACTTCAGCCGAACCGAAGGTAATGTAGATGCCATCCTCGAACAGGATACCCATGTCCGGGATGATCAGGTCTTGTGAACCCGCTGTGGCGGGGGTAAGCAGCGACAAACGGGCTGTGCCGCTGCTGCCGCCGTCCTTGAGGACGATGGAAGAAGCGGTAGCGGTGTTTGTGAAGTAGACCCCCAGCAGACGCGTGCGGCCAGAGACAGCCGCCGCAGACGACGTCTTCTGTACCGACTTGATATTGCTGGCGCTCATGTCGGCCTCCTATTACGAGGCAGTGGTGAAGGTCACACCAGTTGCAACAGCGCAGTAGGCCTTGGCAAACCAAGAGGTGCCGTCACTGATCACAGTGACCATGTCGCCTGCAACCGCAGCGGCGGAAACAAAGCTGATGGTGTCATCGGCAGTGCCGGTGTCGCCTGCATCGCCAGAGGCAGGATAGGCCTGGCCCTTGATGATGTTGGCGCTTGCGGCTGTCACGATGGTGTAGTTTGCGCCAGAAGGAGCAGCCTTCACGATGAACGTGTAGGTCAAACCGGCAACAGGAGCCGGCAGGGTGGTAGCGAACTCAGTGGCAGAGTTCAAGAAGAACACAGAGCCAGATTGTTCAGCAGTCAGAGTGGAAGCGGCCGTCAGTTCGGTGTATGCGGCGGGGCCAACGAAGCCTGCCAACGAAGCAACCGGGCCAGAGAAAGTAGTGCGTGCCATTTTTGGTCCTCACATGCGAGTTGAGGCACATCTGTCTGCATGTCGTCGGCCGGGACCGTCAGATGTACCGGAAAGCCCGGATTGGGTCCAATATAACCTATTTACAAAAAAAGAAAAAGGGGCCGAAGCCCCTTTTTTCTCGGCCGGGAACCCCCAACCCTTTTCGCTTAGGCTGCGCCTGGCGAACCGAACAGACCACGAGGATCGCTGAAGCCGAAGCTGTAGCGTTCGCGGGCCTTGTAGCGGACGTTGCCGGTGTCGAAGTCGCCCTCGAAACCAGTCTTCAGGTTCACACGCTCAAACATCTTCATGCCGTTAGGAGCGTCGGTCTTGATGAACCAGGCGTCGGGATCGGTCAGGAAGTGGTTGACAGTGTAGCCCTGAGGCACCATGCCCATGTTGCGGACAGCGTTGATGTCGTTGTCAGCAGTGCCAACACGCAGAGTGGACTTCAGAATACGGTCGCCCGTGAACTGGAGTTCCTTCGGCAGAATCAGCTTCAGGCCTTGGACGGCGATCTTCAGGCCGCGTTCATCGGTGAACGCTGCGATGTCGATCAAGGCTTGTTCCAAGGAGGTCTCGGACAAGTCGGCTGCCGTAGCCAGGGTGTTGGACAGGTTGGGACCAGTCAGAGTGGGGTGATTGGTTGCGCACAGAGCAACACCGTCGCCACCGATAGAGGTGGTGAAAGCGCCGTTCAGCACAGCCGCAGCCTTGATCTGCTTGGTCTGAGCCATCGAGCGGGCCAGAGCCTTGGTGTAGCGGGCCGAGAGACGGTCGTAGAGGTTATCTTCGACAGCTTCTTCGGTCAGCGAGAACGCCAAAGCGATGGTCTCGTGGGTGTAGCGAGCGGTGTACACCTCTTGTGCCTGGTCGTAAGCGACGCCAGCACCTTCGGTCTTCACCGGAGCTTCACCAAAGCCCGACTCCATCACTTCCTCTTCAAACGCACGGTCAGAAGATTCGATGGAATAGATTTGGGTGTGCTCGCTCTCGTAGTTTTTGTACTCGAGGCCGAACAGAGCATTGAGACCAGGCTCAAGCTCTTTCACCAGTTGTGCACGTGAAATAGCCATGATTGATCTCCTTAGGTGCTAAAGCCCGGCGTGCCGACGCTGCCGTACATGTGCTCATTGATCTTCACAACGAGAACGGCGTATTGGCCCATCTCATTGCCCGGGACGTTCCACAAACCGACGGCCTTCAAGTTGGCAGCAGCAGCTTCCGTGAAAGTACCGCTCATGGTCATGTTGGACAGACCAGTTGTGGTGCTACCAGTGGTGGAAGCAGTGATGTCAGCGTTGGTGCCGATGTTGGCTTGCGTAGGCGTGCCTGCGTTCTGGATGATGAACAGCTGGCTGGGATCGTCGATCACGTCAGCCACGATTTGGCCTGCAGTGATGTTGACGGAACCAGGGTAGTAGTTCTTCCAGGTGGGCTTGCCAGTGGTGGGATCAATGTAGTTGCAGCCGTTGAAAACGCCTACAGCCACAGTGTGGTCCGTGTTGTTGAACTTGACCAAGTAACCATTGTCAATGGTCACCAGATCGCCTTGGAAAATCGCCCCGGACTGGTTATCAGCAATCAGGTATCCGTACTGTTTTTGACCACCAGTAGCGGAGAGATTGCCGAGAGGACGCAGACCAAAGGGCTTATTTACGTTTGCCATTTGATGTTTCCTTCAAAAAGTTGTTCTCGTCAGCCCTTGTTAGAGCCTCCGAATGAAACGCGGGAGCGACGAGTGGGTCGGTCAATGGTCATTGAGTAATGCGCATTGGCTTTCATCAGCTCATTGTCGGCTGCCTGCAATTGGTCGTTCGCTCTACCTCGGTAATATGCGTCGCGCTCTTCAACGGTCTCATCCGGGATACGGGCTAGGAGCAAACCTCCCACGCTGATTACACCAGCATGTCGGCCGTCTTCAATTGTTGGGACATGATAGTCAGGGTATTCGTCACCACGGACCAACTCATACCCCTCGCGGAGTTTTCCAGAGATGTTCGTGCGGTCTTCGATACCACCGGCTTCAGCTCGAATCCAACGGTGCTTGTATCCAGGAGGCGGAGGGGGCGCATCCAGTCGTGAAGGGGGAGCCCAAGGTTTACGTCGCGCATCTTTATCACGAGATTCGGCCCCGCGAGAACTGCGATTGAGTGTAGGTACTTTGACGTCTGACATGGTCTTACTCCTTTACGTACTTGGCATATTCCTCGAGAGGAACACCCAGCTTTTTGGCAATTGCAACTTGACTTGGTGTCAATTTGACAGTGCGGCGTGCGTTGTTGATACCCGATGATCGGGATGCAGGTGCCACCGTTTGCACGGGTCTGGTGGCTCTGTTAGTTTGCGCTTGCTGCTGACCGCCACCCAGCTTCTGGGGGAAAGTCTGCTTCAAACGGTTGTCTAGCTCATCATAATACTCATTGCTGTTCGGGTCAAATCCCTCAACTTGAATCAACTGTCGATGGATTCCCCATGCAGCATGGGTCATGGCGGTATCGCGGCCGTACCAGGGGTTGCGCTCGGCCCATTCCTCGACACGAGGATCGACTTCCTGCTGGATTTGTACCTGGGGCTGCTGGGCAGCTTGCTGGGCAGCGAGTTGCTGCTGTTGGGCCCACTGCTGCGCCTGCTGCTCGCGTTGCTGGGTGGCCATGGCAATCTGATTTTGCTCCATGGTGAGCGAAGTCAGGCGCTGTTGGGCTTCCGTCTCGGTGTCAATGTCACCTTCTTCACGGGCCTTGCGGATGATCTGCTTCAGGGCCACGACCTGCGTCTGCACGCGGCCATTGGCCTCGCCCAGGCGCTCGGTGTCAGCGGTCATGAACTGCTGCTCGAGCTGCTGTGCGCGGGCCTGGACGCTCTTGGCGTACTCCAGGGCGGCCTGCTCACGGCGCTGGGTCTCGCGCAGGCGAGCGGTCAGCTTGTCGATGCGCTTTTTGACGCCCTCGCTGTACTGGTCCAACTCCCCGCCGGCAGCGTTGTCAGCGGCCTGCTGGGTAGGCGTCTCAACGCGAGGCGCTTGCGGCTTGTCCAGCACTTCAGCAGCGCCGTCCTCACCGATCGCGACGGTGGCAGGACTTTCGTCCTCACCGATCTTAAATTCCAAGTCTTCATTCATACCATTGCTCCTTTACATGTGCAGAATGTCTTCAGGACTGTTTACGACAGCCAAAACTTCGTCGTCGTTCAACAGACGAATCTCACCGCCGTCGATTGGGATGCGAGCACCCGCATATCGTCCGAAGATGATCCAGTCACCTTCCTTGCACCACGGGCCGCCAGGAAATTTGCTCTCGTCGGCGTAGGCAAGGTCACCCACTTTCAGGACATAGCCGCAGGTAGTGCCAAGCTGTGTCTTGCGTTGCGTTTCTTCGGCCAGGACGATACCGCCCTTGGTCTTTTCAGCGCCACGGTAGGGCAGGATGGCAATGCGCCACCCAGTAGGTTTGGGGATGGTGTCGATGACGGCTTGGTCGAGCTTCTCGGGGTCAAACCCGAGCTCGGTATAGGCGTCTTCAAGGGCAGGCTGCTTATTGGCTGCCTCCTCGGCCCATTTACGCTCCAAGGCGGTCATGTTGATTTCAGGTATCACTGCGGTTTCCATGGGTTTCCTTTCACTTGAGAAAATCATCGACGTCATCCGTGACTTTTGAGAGTAACTCTTTCACGGAATCTTCAACCATTCTCAAACCCTCAAGGCGACCCATCATGAAGCGATACCGCTCCATATCAGTGATGGTTCCATTCAGGACAATCTGTTTTGATTGATCCTGGAGTTTCCTGATTTCCTTCAGAACTGCTTCTGCAAATTCAAGCATGGTGTTTCCATGAAAAGCAGACGGCACAAGGCCCCGTCTGGTAGCACTCACTCACGAATCAGTATATCTTAACTGGGCGATTGCCATCGCGTTTTTTCACTTCCATGAATGGGCCTTGAACTCCCTTCGGAGTTTTCACTGCACCACCCTTGGCCATCTTTGCCTTGCCTGCTTTTTCGTAGGCAATGGCAGCAGCTTGTTTCACGGCAGCAGCTTTGCTTTTGGGCTTGCTGGTACCAATCTTTCCATCCTTCTTGTAGTCACGGACGATCTCTCCAATGTTGGAGCTGATCGTCTTCTGGCTGGAACCTTTTTTAAGCGGCATATTGGCCTCCTGGCTGTTGTGGCTGGTTGATCTTTTCCTGTTGCAGCTGCAACTTCTGCATGTTGATCTGGTTTGTCTGCTGGGCCTTCTGCTGGTCCAGTGCCAAACGCTGCTGGTCGATGCCGATGCGAGCCTGGTCGGCCTGCGCACGCTGGGCAATCTCCTTCTCCTTAATCTGCACCAAGGGGTCGGGGCCTTCGCCGCCAGCAAACTTGTCCTGCATGTCGCGCACTTCCTTCATGCCCATGGCAATGTTGATGGCGACCATGCCTTCCTTCTGGATTGCAGAGATCAGGTGGTCTGGATCGGTGCCGTACTGCTTGAACAGCTCGGCTTCCACGTCCTCTTCTGCGCGCAGGCGGATGTGATCCAGGATGTGCTTCTGTAGCTCGGCAGCGGCCAGCGGATTGGCTTGCAAGATAGGCGACATACCCATCATCAGGTGCGTTGCAATGTGTGCGTCGTGCTGTTGGCCAGCGAAGGCCTTGAGCTTCATGCCGTTGAGCACGTCGCTGTTCTCGGACGCCGGGTCGCGAGGCATGTTGGTGTTCTGCGGCAGCAGCACGCCGTCGATGTCGCGGATATTCAGGGCCGCGTACATGCGGTAGTAGGCCTCGTACATGTTGTGCATGTTCGGGGCGCTCTGGGCCAGCTGCAACTGCATCTGTGCGAGCTGAATGCGCTGTGCAGAGCTGAAGATGTTGGGGTCAGCCACTGGCTGCACCGACACCATCGAGTCAAAGTCCTTTTTCTTGATCTTGCGCGACGCGCCAGGGACCTCGTAGGGGTACTCGTCGTCCAGGTACTGGCCAAAGCCTTCAAACAGCAGGCGGAACTCAAGCGTCTGCGCATAGTGCAGACGTTTGTGGATGCTGGACATGACCATGGAGCCGCGCTCAAGCAGCGCCAGGGTCGTTCCGACCTGTGCGTACTGGTTGCCGTCGCCAACCTGCATGTCGGCGGTGCTGGAGAGGCGTTTGCCGGCGTCTACGAGGAAGCCAAGCAGGGCAAACAGCACTTGGCTGGGCTCTTTGTATGGCAGAGGCATCAAGGAGGCGGAAAGTTCCGCGCCACCAGCGTCAATGTCGCGCCATTCGCCTGGTTGGATGGGGTCAGAGTCGTCTGCAATGCGCGCGCCCTTGGCTTTGAAGCCTGCAGGCAGGTTGGCGAGCGTGCCAGCGTCGATCAACTGGCGCAAAGCGCTCGTAGCGGCCTTGCCGAGGCCGCCAATCAGGTGCACAAAGCCCAAACCGTAGGCACCAGGGCCTTCGACGAGCACGTAGTGCACGAAATAATTGCGGCGCGTGAATTTCTTGTCGTCTTCTTTCCAATTTCGACGAATTCCGACCACCTTGAGCGTGTCTTCAGCCAGTGTGACGACATAGGGTCGCTTGATGCCGGTCAAATTGCCGTCTTCGTCCTTGTCTTCAAAGCCTTTGAGGTCCAAGTCGACCAATTGCTCGAGCAAAAACACCTCACCGACGTCGTCGGTGGGCTGAATACCGGTGATTTTGTCGACGGCCTCCTGGATTTGGCTTGCATCAGCAGGTGTTGCGTAGGTATCCAAGAAAATATCGAGGTACTCGCCGGCCAAAGCACGCTTGCGGTACTCGTTTGAGTCCATTGCGATGCGATGAGTCAGGCGTGGGCACTGGGAAACGACGCTCGAGCCGTTGTAGGGGATGAAAACATCGTCTGCCAGGCACAGTTTTGACACCATGCGGCCCAGTTGGTAGTCGTAGTAGACCTTCTTGAAGGTCGAACCACCGTAGCCAGTGTAGAAAAGCTGCTGGTCGAACTCCGGTGTGTACTCTTCCATCACCGTGGTGATCTGGTAGTTCATGAAATCCTGCACGCGACCGGCCTGCTGGAACTTCTCCACCGTCTCTTTGCCCATGATCTGGCTGCGAACAGGGCCACCAGCAGGCATCAGCTCCTTGAAAGCCTGTGCCTGGAACTGGATGATGGCCTCAGTGAGCATCGGATGCGTTGCACCGGTGGCACCACGGAAGGGCTTGGTGCGCTCTTCCATGCGGAAGCCCAGGAGGTCCAGGCCCTTGGCGTACATCTGCTCCCAATCGGAGCGAGAACCCTTGTCGGCCTCGAACAAAGCGGCCACTTCAATGCCGATTTTGGCCAAGACATCCGGCTCAATGACCGCTGCCAGGTTGCTGTAGAAGTCGACTTCCTCGGCTTCCTTCTCGCCCATCTCGACGGTGGCACCACCGTCCTCTTCAATGATGATTTCAACGTCTGTCTGAGGCTCTGGGATGCCTCCGCCGCCTATCACTACTTCGAGTGAAGGCATGCGGTTGAGTGCTTTTTCAATTGCCATGTGTTTTCCTTATCGGGTTCTGGGCGATGGACCAAGTTGCCCTTTGTAAGACTGCAGCAAGGGGGTCAAATATGAGTCAGACTCCTCAATGGCTGCAGGCTTGAGGTAATTCTGGAGGAAATCCAGCACGGCGGTGTCGTACTTTTCGGGCGCAGTGTTGCCAGTGGCGCGGCCATTGCCTTTGATCTGCGTGACAACAGGCGTCACTTCGTCCAGCATCTTCACCTCGATTGTGTTGACAGGTCTATTACGGTTGTCACGTAGAGTATATACCTGCCATTTGCCGGTGTTGAAGCCTTCTCGCTTGTCTTGCGTATAGGTTGCGCCGCCAGTCTCGTAGCCGCCCACGGAATGGCCGACATACGCGCCTTCTGGCACGGTGGCTGTGCGGTCTTCAATGCGCTTCCAGGCAAAGCCTTCAAGCGGGCCCCCGTTGATCTGCAACAGGGGCGCGCTGACGCCTTTGGAGAACACCGAGTCGGCCACGGGCTTGCCCGACTTAATGCGCTCGGCCACGTTCTCAAGCTGCATGGCGCGCTCGTTCATCTTCAGGCCGCCGCGCACAGCGTCTTCAAAGCGAATGTTGGCCAGCTCGCGAGGCGGCAGGCTTGCAAGGTAGGTGTTGATGTTGTCGGGCTTGAACAATGTCTTCAGGGGCTTGCCCATGTAGCCAATGTCATAGACCGGCTCACCTTTTTCAATGGCGGTGCGCACGTTCTCTGCCAACAGGTTCTTCCCGACTTCGTCGTAGTCCAGGCCATGCAAAGGACGGCCATTGCCAAACTGCTCATTGGCCCATGCTGCCTGTTGTTCGGGTGTCATCTTCTTGTACGCTGACGCTTCTTCAAATGCGGCAAGCATGTCTTTCGATGCGTTTGTGCCGTCGCTCAAGATGCGCTCTGGGTCCTTGACGGAACGCGTCACAGCGGCAACCTCAGTGTTGATCAGCTCTGGTCGGAGACCCTGGCGAATCATCTTGTCGGCCTCTGTGTCTGCAGCGGAGCGAGCCATTTCACGGCCCTTGGAACTAATCAAGTTGTAACCCGGGTCAGCTGCGGCGGAATCCGTGGCGACCAGGTTGCCCTTGAGGCCTGTAGCCTGGTCGTAGCGCTTGGTGAAGTCCTCCATGGCGCGCGGGTACTTGGGGAAGAAGCGCTCTTGGCCTTGCTCGTTCACCCGCGTCTTGCCTGCTGCGATCTGGTCCAGCATGTATTCAGGAAACATCTCGTCCAGCGCCGTGCCCTTGATCTGCTTCTTGGAGATGGCCGCTGCGATCGGGTCATCAGGCGTGCCGAACTGACGCATGAAGTAGTTGCGCGCCTTTTTGTCCCAGAACTCTTTGATCAGCTCTTCCTGGCCCGCGTTCTGGCCTGCAACAGAGCGGGCATTGCTGATGCCGTTGTTCAACAGCTGGTCGATCTCACTCACGTTCTTGTTCAGCCCAACGGGGCCACTGAGCATTGTGCTGCCAGTGGGGCGCACAGCATACGACGCGCCAGGCACAGTGAGCTGGCGGTTGTATTGCTGGAAGTCCTTGGCCACGTCAGTCGCCGCTTGGCCAGCCTTCTGCGCTCCTTTGACAGCAGTGCGAGTCGCACCGGCAGGATTGGTCAGGTTAGACAGAAGCTCGCCTGCGGTGTAGAAGCCCTTGGCTGTTGGGTCAGCAGGAGGCTCAGGGCGCACGCCGAGCTTGGTCATCTTCTCCTTGATGAAGTCGCTACCCATCACAGGCTTCTCGGTGCCGTAGCCAAACGGACGCATCAGCATCGTGGCCAGGTCAACAGGTGCACCTGCAATGTCATAGGGCAGCTCTGTCACGCCCTTGGCCATGTTGGTGTAGGCCTCGCCAGATTTGAGCTGGCGGCTGATCTCGCCTTCCTTGCGGCCTTTGCCAGACTTCGGTGTCACGAATGCTGGTCCGATTTCTCCTTCTTCGGGAGAGCCGTCGGCGCGGTACTCGGGAGGCGGTGTCATGACCTGGCCCTTGCGGTTGGCCATCTGCTCACGGCTCATGGTCCAGGGTTTACCTTCGGTCTGCTTGGTCCGTGATTCGCGGGCCATGGCTGCAACCAGCTTTTCCAGCTCTGCCTGGCTCGTGGCCCGCGCTGCGAGCTGCGCGCCGATGCGGTTGTTGTGCACGTCCATCTCGTAGTCTTCACGAGGCTTGCCAATGCCAAACATGCTGAAGAACGACTCAGGGCTGCTCATGCGCTCATGGGCCTTGCCCAGGAACTCTGCGACGCCCGGGCCGTACTTCTTTGACACGGTTGCAGCGGCCAACATGTGGCGCGCCGCGTCGCGTTCATCGTCCTGGCCCATCTGGTCAGGGTACATGCGAGCCGATGCCTTGGTGGCATAGTCACTCACGCCGAAAATGCTGGGCTCTTCAACACTTTCAGCGCCGGGCTTTTTTGCTTCACCGCCGTCTTTGAAGCGCTTTTTGGTCAATGTGCCCTTGGTCAGTGTTGGGCCTTCCAAGGTGGGCGCGCCCAATGTGTCAGCCATCAGGCCTTTGCCCTTATTCTCTGCCGCTCGAATCTTCAACTTGTAGACCCGGGCAAGCTCTTCCATCTGCGCCTTGGCGGAGTCCGTGTCACGGGCCTTGGGCGTGTAATCCTTCATCGCGCCCAGGTCACCCTTGGCCAAGTCCTCGTAGGACATCTGCATGCCCTTGTCAGCCGTTGCGCCGCCACCGGTGGGCGTCTTCACGCGCTTGATGGACTGGCGCGTGGGCGAGACATTGCTCGTGCCACTGAGGTCAGCCAGCATCTGCTGGGCCGAGCCAACAGGGTTGGTGTTGATGGTCTCTTCGGGAGGCTCGTCGGACATGTTCTCCGCGTTCAACGCAGCCAGGTCCACGCCGCCGCCCTTGGCAAAGCCAGGAGGGCCAAAGAGGTTGTTCATGCCGGGGGAGTAGATGCGGTTGCCCAGGCGGTCAGTCATGACGCCGGCGTTCTGCACTCCACCCAGCATCGTGGGCGACAGGTTGGAGTTTGCTCCGATCGCGCCCATGGGGTTCTTCGCGCCGTACAGCGGCATGTCCGCTGGTCCGATGGCCGCGCTTCCAGGAGCAAGGCCCGTGGAGGTCTGCGGTGTCATAGCGAAGTAGCTGCTGGGGTTGGTGGCTGCGCCACCTCTGCCGATGGGCGAGCTGCCAAAGGACGGGCCCGAGGGTCCGAAGATCGGGATGTTGCCACTGTCGATGGAGCCAATGGAGCCAACGCCACGGTCAGAGTAGGACGGGGTGTTGGCGACGTAGGGCAGCTGGCCCTCAAACGTGCCGCTCACGTCCGGGCCTTGGGCCGGGGTCCGTGGAGCGGTGCTCCCGCCTTGAGTTGCTCGGCCACCGATGGGCGATGTGATGCGCCCGCGCAGGTCCAACTGAGGCAGAGGTGCTGCGCTTTGGAGCGGGTTGAACGAGATGTTCGGGGCCTGGAGCTGGATGTTGCCAATTGGGCCACCAGTCACGGTCGCGGTTCCAGCGCCGCTGCCCACGGAGCCTGGGGCAGTGATGCGGTCCTTCGGAGTGAGGACAGGGGGCATGGGCGTGACAGGAGGCTTGACTGTGGGACGGCTGCCCTGGGTCCAGCCCACTTCGTTCACCGGTTTCTGAACAACCTTTTCCTCGGTCACAAGAATAGGCTTGCGCTCTTCCGATCGCGAAGCGGTGGGCTGCGCGATTCTTGTTGGCGTCGGGAAGGCAGGAGCTGGCGTGTTGCCAAGCGGCTGAGTGTTCTGCTGCATGGCCAGGGCGATCTCTTCTTGAGTCGGGTACCTGGTCGTTGCGGGCACTTGGTTTGCCGGTATTTGAAGCAGCAGGTCACTGGCTGTGCCGCCAGCTGTTCCAATGAGCGGGGCGGCGATCATGGTGGCGCGCTTTTCAGCATCAGCCTTGAGCGCAGCTGCAACGGCCGCTTCCTGATCCTTCTGGGCCTGGGTCTTGAAGGTCGACAGGTCAGTGTCGTACTTGGTCTGAAGCGCAGCGGTGGCAGCGTTGGCCGACTCCAGTTGCTTCATCAGCTCGGCAGCGCTCGGAGGCTTGGGGCCCGAGTCCTCATAGGCCATGTTGGAGGCTTGGACCTTGTCAGCCGGTGCAGCGGCTGCAGCGGCAGGGGCCGCGCTGCGTCGACCGAACACGCTCTTGACAGCGTTGACGACCTTGCCAATGACACCGCCTTTGAACTCGGGCAGGCCGGTGATGGGGTTGATGGTTCCAGAGCCGCCGTGCGACTTCAAGAACTCCACCGACTCGGGCGACAGGTAGGCCAGCAGCTCGTCGCCGCCACGGCCCTTGGATGCCACCTCGTCGGCCAGCGCCATGATCTCTTCTTTGCTGTAGCCGTAGCCTTCAAAGTCCTTGATGATGGCGCTTGCTGTGCGCTCATGTGGGTCGTCTTGCATGACCTCGCCTCCTTCGGCCATGAAACGATTGCTCACGGACATTGATCCAAAATTGAACTGATCAGGATTGCTTACAACATCAACCGCAACAGCGCGATTGGCAGCATCCTTGCGTGCACGGCCAGCTGCTTCTTGTTGGCGCGCAACGACTTCCTCTTCCTTGAACGGCAGCACAGGCGCGACGCCTTTGAACTGCTCAGGCGCAGTGGGCGCGGCCATCTCAAACGCCGTGGGCTGCGTGGGTGCAGCCATGCTGAATTCACTTGCCAGCTTGGGCTCGGCAGGGCCTGCATAGTCTGTCGTGCGGTCGCCCGCGTTCCATGCGTCGACCGCTTCCTTGTACTTGTCAAACTCCGTCTTGTACGGGTTGTAGACCTCGGTGTTGTACTTCTCCGCTGCTGCGTTGTACGCGTCGACCTGGGCCTTGTAGGGGTTGTAGATGTCGGTGTTGTACTTCTCAGAAGCTGCGTTGTACGCATCCACCTGCGCCTTGTACGGGTTGTAGACCTCGGTCTGCCATTTGGTCAGCTGGTCGTTGTACGCCAGGCGCTGTTTTTCAAACGCCTCCAATTCCTTTTGCCGCGCGTCCAGATACGCCTGATCTGAGCTGCGCAGGAAAGCTCTTTGTGAGGGATTTGCAATGCCACCAAACGCATACGTCTGGACAGGCACTCCCCCGTATTTTGATTTCTTTGTCATAGAACCCCGGCCAAGGAATTAGTTGAGACATTTTAAGCGTCAATAGTACTCGGGCACAAGCTCCCTGCTTTCTCCTTCGTCGTTGTCGTCGGTGTGCAAACTGATGAAGTTGCCGCGCCTGAATCTGTCCATGGCCATCGTCGTGCTGTCGACCATGTCGTCGTTGTCGCCATTGGGAAACGCCGCGCATTCCTCGACCAGCTGCTCGGCCCATTCCGTATCCGGGGCCCAGACCATGCCGGCCTCGAAGATCGGGGCGATGGCATTGGCCCGGGCGATCTTGTCGGTGCCCGTCCTGCGCCCGCCTGGCGAGTACATGGTCACAGGAATACTCATCCTGCGCAGTTCCTGCTGCAGCGGCGTGCCCGTCGCCTTCGCCTCGATCAGCACGTTGTCCGGCTGCCACTGGTCGTACTGCTCTTTCGCAATCCTCTTGAGCTCTGGGAAGTCCCAGCGCCCGCGCTTGACGTCAAGCAAGATGATGGACGCCCCCGAGTCCTCGTTCAGGTAGAACACGCCCCAGGTTGTGATGACAGAGAAGTCAGCCGTCTCCTTCTTCGAGTACGCCGTGTCCATGGACTGGATGATGTAGTTCACCACCGGCGGCTCGTCATGCGGCCAGACCTTCCACCACTCGCGCTTCAAGATCGCGCCCTCGTCGTTCGTGGGCTGCTGCTGGTACATCGCGTTCCACTTTTGCACTGACAAAGTGGCTTTCACGCCCTCGAGTTCCTCGATCTTCCAAAAGCCTGGCCACAAGGGGCGGCCGCTTGGCAAGATGGCCGGGAACTCGATCACCTCCCACTGGTCCGCGTTGCGCGACTTCTGGGCCTTGAGTAAGCGCGCCGTCAGGTCCTTGGTTCCCCAGCGCGTCATCACAATCACGATCGCACCGCCTGGCTGCAAACGCGTGCGAGGGCCAGAGATGTACCACTCCCAGGCGTTGTCCAGTGCAAGGTCACTCATTGCGTCCTGTTCAGAGTGCGGGTCGTCAATGATCAAAACGTCAGCACCCCGACCGGTCATCGCGCCGCCCACACCAACAGCAAAGTATTCCCCGCCCTTGTTCGTGTCCCACCGGCCAGCCGCCTTGGAGTCCTGCTTCAAGGTCACATCAGGGAACACCTCCTTGTAGGTCTCCATGTCCATCAGGTCACGGACCTTGCGGCCAAAGCGCACGGCGAGCTCGCTGTTGTGCGTTGCTTCAATGGCCTTGGTGCGCGGATCACGGCCCATGAGGTAGGCGGGCAGGAGATAGGACGCAAATTCAGACTTCGTGTGCCGAGGGGGCATGTTGATGATCAAACGCTTCAAGGACCCAGCGGCAATGCGGTCGAATGCTTTGGCCATGATCGCGTGGTGCTCACCGAGGATCGCGTTGGGCCAGACGTAGCGAACAAAGTCGAGGAAGTGAGTACGAGCTTTGTCCTGCGTGTCGAGCTGCGCCAAGCGGTATTCAAGTCGGAGCCGGTCCGCTTCAATGTCGTCAGGAATCATAGGGGTCCGTTTCGTTTTGGATTTGCAAATATTTTGACACGAGTTGACTTTGTTGACAAAGGGGGCCCTTTATTGCTGGGGCTCAAAACTGTTTCACGTGAAACCTACCGTGTAAAACAGGGCCAAGGCCCGCGCAGCCTGAGACCGGGCCCGTTTTTTGGGCCCCGGGGTGAGTGGGTGCTCACTATCGCGCCAGGCCGCATGCGACCGGCGACGCGGGCCAGGCAGCGCGGCCCACGGGCCACGGATCGCGGACCAGGGCGCGGGCACCAGGCACGGCGACCAGGTGGCCACCAGGCACGCACCAGGGCGCGCGGACCACGCACCAGGCGACGCGGTCCTGGGTGTTTGTAACCCGGATCACAAACACGGGCGACCAGGCAACACAAACACAAACACGGCCAGCGGGCCCAGGCACGCGGGCCACGGATCGCGGCCACCAGGGCGCGGACCAGGTCGGCCGGCATGCGGTACGCGGGCCACGGATCAGGGCGCGGTCGGCCGGGCTCGGGGGCCTGGCACGGCCACCAGGCGCTCGGCCGGGTTATGCAAAATTTGCATGAGCTCCCAGGGGCGGCGGTACGATACCGGGCACAAAAAAGCCCGGCACGCGGCCGGGCTCGGATCGGTGGAAAACGGCGACGCTAGGCAGGCATGCCGGCCAGCTCGGCCAGCTCGGCCAGGGCACGGTCGGCCAGGTCCAGGGCGCGGCCACGGTCGGCCACCTGGTGCTCGGCCACAATGCCACGGCCGGGCCGGGTGACGGTGACCAGGTAGCAGGCCCAGGCATGCGACCAGGTAACGCGGACCAGGCCGGCGTCGGCCAGGTGCACCAGCTGCACCAGCTGCAGGCGGCGGCCGGCGCTCATGCTGCCACCTCGTCCAGGCACCAGGCGGCCGCGTCGTACCCGTCCAGGGTAGAAAGTGGCTCGGGGTAGTAACGGCCACCCAGGCACGCGGCCTGGGCAGTGGCCCGGATCGCTGCCAGGTGCGCGGCCGCTTCGCTCGCGTCCCAGCCGGTCCAGTCGCTGGCCTGGTAGTCCAGGCAGTCGCACGCCTTGACGATGGCCACCGGGGCCAGGTCGGCACCGGCCGAACGGTCCAGGCCACCGAACGGGGCGACCTCGTCCTGGTAGCGGCCCTCGTAACGCTCGGCGAATGCTGCACGGTTTGCGCTGGCCAGCTCATGCGCCAGGGCGTCGGGGCTCACGGCGTCGGGGATAACACCGGCGCGGATCGCATAAGCCACCAGGGCGGAAACGTGAAAATCAGGGACAACAAAACATGACATAAAAATTCTCGCTTTCTAGGTTGATCCCGGCCACCGTGGCCGGGGCTTTTATTTTAGTCTAAAAAATCCACCGCGTGCAACATATAAACAAACACAAACAAAAAAGCCCGGCACGCGGCCGGGCTCGGGCACCAGGTCGACCAGGTCACCGCATGCGGAATTCGTTCGCCAGGTCCTGGCCACCATGGCGGCCGATCCACCCGTGGCCGGTCAAACCATACGGGCCGCGCTCGACCGTTATCTGGTTTTCGCCCCAGGTCAATTGCACCCAGGTTTCGCCGTCGTTCAGGGCTTTGCGGATCGCAGCGCGCAGGGTCGGGCCGCTCGGCTTTTTGGTGTATTCAATCTCGCGCATGATCAAACCCCCACGGCCAGCAGGTCCACGGCGCGCGCCTTAAGCGCTGCACCGGCACCGAACCAGGCGCTTTCCATGCGGGTATTATTCGAGCGGCCGCGCTCGTGATCCACCAGCTCGGTGACGGCATTCAGCATGGCCCAGCGGGTACCGGCCACGCCTGGCAGCTCGGACCCGATCGCCTGGCCGTTGAATAATTGCATGATGCGAACATAAGCGCGGGATTCGTTCACGGGGCGGGCGCTCGAATGATACGGGCGCAGCAGCTCGGCCACAAAATCGTCGGCCTGGTCCTGATCCATGCTAACCCCGGCCAGCTGGCGGGACTGAATCAAAAACCGATCCCAGGCGCTGGCCACAATGCCCAGCTGCAGGCGGACCGCTTCGGCGTCGAATCGCTCAGAATGCAAAACCCGAACGGCGCTTTTCAAATAACCGGTGTTTGTCTCGGCTTCGCCCTTGATCACGCGGCCGCCACTGTATCCGCCCACGGCGGCGGTAATGGTGTTATTGCAAACCACGCGAATAGCGGTAAATTTTGCGACCGTCGCCATGGTCCCGTCGTAACTGGTGCCCAGCAGCAGGTAAGGCTTGACCAGGTCGGCGTCGACCACGGGGGCCGCGTCGCCCACGCTGGCCAGGGCCCAAACCCGGCGGCCATCGCTCAGGGCCCCGGCGGTCTCAAGCTGAAACCCGCCCAGGTCGACCAGCTCGCGGAAAAAATCCATAACCTGGCCAGGCTGAACAACATTGTAGGCACTGGAAACCACGGCCAGGGGCGCGCCGGTGTCCGAACGGTGCAGCACTTTTCGCGCTGGCCAGGACTGCAGCTCAGTGGTGGCCGGTGTCGAATACTGCACGGGGGATTCGAGCACGGTATAACCTAGGCCCGCTTCACGGGTCCAGGTGTCAACATCGGCCCCAGGTGTCAGGGCCTGGCCCAGGCCGTGCCAGGGTGTTTGTCCGGTGTATGCCATGGCAGCGCGGCCGGTGGTGGTGTCGATCATATGAGCCATTTTGCTTTCTCGCTTTCTTGAATTGTCGCCGGGCGAAATTGCCCGACGCCTGAATTTTAGTCTAAAAAATAAACCCGTGTCAACTGGTCAACAAATAATTTTTATTTGACCAGGCCCAGGTCGCCGACCACGTGGTGGCGCAGCAGCGAACCAGGGGGCAGCGAACGGGCGAAGCGCTGCAGCTCGGCCGCGTCGTCCTGGTGGCCGCCGGTTTTCGTTTTTTCCCAGGCCAGGCGGACCGGGCCGCCGTTACCATAACACCCGCCCGGCTTATCGTCGCCGACCAGGGCCGCGCCGGACCCATGGGCGACAAACACCACGACAAAATCACGGTCGCCGCGTGCGCACAATGGGCGGCCGCCGCCGCACTGGTCGCAGCTGAAATTTTCGGCCAGCTCGGCCGGGCACTGAACGAACCGGACCCCGTCGCGGGTATGCGGCCAAACCGTACCGGCCGGGGCGGCCACCACGGCCGGGCGGCCGATGGCCACGGCGGCCAGGGCGTCGGCCATGGTGTCGCAGCTGGCATTTATCACGGTCTCGCCTGGTGCAGGTGCTGGCAGCAGCTCGGCCGGAAAATGCGAATAGGTCCAGGCGTGGCCACCACGGGGGACCGCCTGGCGAACGGCGGCCAAATAATCCGCGTCGATCAGGTCGGCCGCGTGCTCGCCCTGGGGATTCAGCGCGCAGGTTTTCGGGCAGGTCGAAAAAACATTGTGGCCGCCGGCGCGATAGGTTACCGCGATGGGTCCGGTTTTTTTGTTGCCTGAGTGTTTGACGGTTTTCAGCATGGGGTCTCGCTTTCTATCTTTCTGGTGGCCGGGCGACTGCCTGGCCTGAAAAATATTTTAGTGTAAAAAATCAACTTGTCAACACCCCCACGCAAAAAAAAAAACCCGGCGCGGTGGCCGGGTAAGAAAGCGAGCGAGCGGGATCAGGTGCGACGGTCGGCCAGTGCCTGGTCGGCTTCGGCGGCGCATGCGTGCCAGGCGGTCCAGGTGATAAAACCGGCGTCAGCGTCGGCCGGGGTTTCGGTGGCCAGGATGTCGGCCGAATACCGGCGGACCGCTTCGAGAATGAATGCCTGCATGAGCGGGCCGGTGCTGGCCTGGTCCATCATGCGGACAATAAATTTTGTGTTTGTCTCTCGCATGGCGTGCCCCTTATGGTCGGATCGAAAAAGTGTTATTCGAGAAAAAGTCCCGAACCGCTTCGTCAATGTCCAATTTTTCGGCCAGTTTTTCGGCGTCGAATTCTCCGGCCAGGTCGGCCAGGTCGATGTCGCCCGCGATGTCGTTCAGCTGGCCGTCGGTCAGCTCGGCGGCCAGCACTGAGGTGTCAATATGTGCGGCCAATTTTTCCAGGTCAATATTTGCGGCGATGTTTTCCAGGACCGCGTCGCCGTCGGTGTTCGCCATCTCTTGCTTGACCATGTCGGCCACCATAGGGCGCAGCTGCTCGGCGATGTCTTTTACAAGGGCCTGCATGATAGTGTTGAATTCCATTTCTTTCTCTCTTTCTAGGGTTGCGGCTTCGCGGATTGCTCGGCCTGGGTGGATTGTAAATCTACTTTTGTCAACTTGTCAACTGTCACCGCCAAATATTTTGTGGAACAGCCAAAAGCCAAACAAGCGACGCACAAGCGCGCTCGTGTTGGCCCGTTGGTGCTCCGGGTCCGGTGGTGGTTTCGGTAACTGTCGCAAGCGCTTGCGTTCGCGCCGGCGCATGGCTTTCTCTCTTTCTGTTGTTGCCTGGCCATCCAGGTGTTTGTAACTCTAGCACAACTTTCACAAACAAATCAACTTGCAACTAAAAAATTTCTCAGTTCAGCCCAGGACACTGCAGTCCATGGCCACCTAGCCATCGCGGGGGTGTCAATGCCCAGGTTCACCAGGTCGATTGCCTGCTCACCCGCGTACAGCAGCAGCTCGGACTTTTTCGCATGCGCGGTCCCGGCCGGTTGGTATTGCACCAGGATGTAGGTCGGACAGCGCAGGTCGGCGTGCTTGATGTGAAAGGCGACCTGGTGGGGTGACAGGTTGACCTTGCGGCCGCGCTTGACCACCTTCAGCTCGACCATGACAAAGTCACCATGGGGGAATGCCAGCAGGCAGTCCGGAATGCCCAGGTTGACCCTGGATTCAATCCGGGTGAAATGGCAATTTGGGAGGTTTTCTTTGAACCGCTTGTACAGGTTCGCTTCCGGTTTCGCTGCCATCGTTTTCTTCCTCGTCGGGTTCTTCTTCGATCTGCTTGGGTGTCACATCGACGATCGGCCCAGCGTTGCCGCCATACAGGCGTTTGATTTCTTCCAGCTTTTTCACGACCTCTTCTTTGCTCATGCTGTCGATCGTGCCGTGGCGGATTTCTTTGCGGTCGATGTAAATCGAACCCAGGGCCTGGCCCCTTCGGTACTCGGCCTGGACGGCCGCACCGTACGCGCCAGCCTGGAGTGCCTGGTCGCGAATGACCTGCAGGTCTCGCATGTGGCGCTCAAAGGTGGTGCCGTACTTTTCGCCCAGCTCGCGTCGGCGCTCCTGGATCGCGGCCACGATGTGCGGGCACACCTCGGGGTCGGTGAGCTCGCGCGCCCGGTTCTTTGCCCAGGTCTCGCTGTAGCCTGCGCGGATCGCGGCCTCCTTCAGCGTGACATGGCCGTCGCCAGCACAGAACTCTTCCACGAATTTCCATTCCTGGGGTGTCAGGACTTTGGGTTTGTGGGGCTTGACCGGTGCGGTCACCCGGGCCTCGACAACAGCAGGTCGGCCGCCCAGGTTTTTCCCGGCCAAGAACTTCTCGTCCTTGTGCTTGCCCATCAGGCAACCCTCCACAGTCGCCAGCCTTCGCCGTACCGGCGGCAGGTGAACCGCGTGCCAGGATGGCGGCGCGAGTACATGTAGGCGGCGCTGCGCAGGTTCTTGATCCAGGTCGCATCCAGGATCATGAAACTATCGCCAACGGCCATGTCGGGGAATGGGTAGCGCTCGCGGGGGTCCACGCCACCAGGCAGGGGGATGTTCTTTTCGATGTTCATGCCCACATTGTGCAACAAGTCCACATCCAACGCAACTACAAGGGGTTCCAGGAGCAAATTCGGGGTTCCTATAGACTTTTTTAGACCAATGTATGAAAAGTTTTTTTCAAAAAGTCAGTCCGCGCGCATTTTATGTGAATTACATCTTGTACACCTGTATGTACATACTGTATTGCTCTAACCTATTGATCTAATTCACTTATTACATCATTACATCTATTACACTGTTTTCAACTCAAAACATTTATGAAGTAACATATATCTGCACAATTACTACTATTCCCCAAAATCTCCGTGATCCGTGGTCCTCGGACCCCGCTCCTCTACGCGTTAACCCTTACCCCAGCCTCATTTATCCTTGTACATATTCATTTATCTTTGTACAATTACCTCTACCCATCCAACCTGGAGCTTTTGCCATGCCTCATCCCTCGATCGAACGCTTGAACGAACTTTTTGACTACAGCCCTGCGGGCAACGGTGCTTTGTTGTGGAGGATAGGGCGCAAGGGCCGCGCTGCGGGCTCCTTTGCTGGGTATGAGACGCCCCGCAACGAGCTGCGGGTGCACATTGACGGGGTGTCGTTCCCAGCGGGCAAGGTGGTGTGGGCGTTGTGCATGGGTTACTGGCCCGAGAACCGTCTGAAGTTCTTGAATGGCGACCGCACGGACATCAGGATGGACAACCTGGTGGAGCTGGACCGCCGGGACGGCCCAGGTCGTTGACAACCCAAACCGCCGGATTGTCAACTTAAAACGGCTCACTGTAAACTTAAACCCAGCCACTCCTTGTGGTCCCCGGACAGCATCTTGGCTGCCACATCCATGGGCATGAGCTCGCCGAACTCGATTTCCGTGACATCGCTGAACTCCATGGCCCGTGGGTCTTGGATCACGGGCCCGATGAGGGCGTACTTGTGGCCGCCGGCGGTGATGATCACCACCTGGACCATGGGCCGTGGCCCGAGGGCCTCGACTATCTCTTGCAGCGTCGGGGTCATGGCTTGACTTCCTGCCACCCGGGCGGGACTTCCTCGTTCTTGATGCCCAGGTCCAGCGAGAGTTTCTCGATCTCGTCTTGTAGGTGCTTGACTCTTCCCAGCAGCACATGCACTTGCCCGGCCAGGTGCTCCATTTGGTCGTTTTGGACCTCGATTCGTCGGCGCAGGCCGGCGATGTACTCCTTGGTTTCCAGGCAGTCGATGGGGCGTGGTGGGTTTTCTGTTGAAAATTCTGCGGGTCTCATTGGTTTTCCTTCAGCAGGGAGATGGGAAAGTGGCAGCAGGCTTCTGACTTGCTGCCTTCGATTTCGATGAACGCGGTCCGTGGTCCGAAAGTCTGGTCGGGGTGGTCGTGCCAGCGCTTGCAGTTCTCACATTTTGCGTCCACTGTGATGGGTTTGCAACGAAAGCAGTCCCATGCCAGGGGGTGGGTCATCTTGGTCACTTGCCTGCCCTCAGCTTGCGCAGCTCGTTGGCCGCGTGCAGGTAGTAGTTGTGGTTGCCGTCGGTGGCCACGTGCATGCCTTCCAGCAGGTCGCAGCAAGCGTTCAGCTCTTCCTTGCGCGCATGCGCGAGCAGGTGTTTGATGTGGCTGTCCAGTGCCTCCAGCACTTTCTTGGCAGCCTCGTCTGTAGGAATGTCTGGGTTGGCCCAGATGCCGTCCTTGGAGATGCGCAGGACCTCGGTCTGTTGGTCGTTCACCTTGCCAAAGAACAGGATGCTGTTGGTTGGCTGCAGGTCCTGGAGCTTGTACCCTGGCCAGGGCGATGCGATGTTCTTCATGTCGATCAGCATGTCCTGGACCCTTTGGTCATAGGTCCGTGGTCCGGTCTCCGCCTTGCATCGTCTGCACTGCAGGCGATCGGTGTTGGGGAGAAAGTGCCAGTCGTGTTTGCAGTCGGTCATGTGTTGAGCTCCTTCAGTCTGTCATTGGCCAGCGCCAGCAGGCGTTCGTTGTAGTCCGGGCATGAGAGTTCGGTCGGGACCTTTCGGGCCTGTTCGACTAGGGCCTCCACATCCTTCGCTGTCAGTCCCACCCACTCCCGCTTCGCGTACAGCGGCACATCGTCGATGAACGCGCGGTGCGAGGTGAATGTGGTGGTGACGGAGCCTCCTTCCACCAGCTCTTTGAATCGGTCTTTGTCGACCCAGCAGACTTCGTTCATCAGAACTTCTCCTTGTAGAACTTGCCGATGACTTCGGCCAGCTCGTGGATGTGAAAGTCACCGCCCTCGCCACCTGCGTCGCTGATCCAGATCATGCCTGGTTGCACGCCTGGCGTGAGGGTCCAGCCGGCAATGTGAATCTCAAAGCGTTCGCGCCCTTGCTTGAACCCTTCGTCGTAGGCCACCTGGGCCTTGCATGCCTCTTCAATGGTCATGAGCGTGTACTTCTGGCATTCTTCCCAGACAAACTTGGCGTTTGATTCGCCGATCACCTTGCGCTCTGCCTTGGTCAATTGTTCCCACCATTCTGTGAATGTCATTTGGATTTCTCCTTGTCTTCTTTGTCCCAACGATCCCAGCATTCAGTGCAGGCCCATTCTTGTCCTTCTTCTGGAACTGGTTGACGTTTCTCGTTGTAGGGCTGGCCGCAAAAGTCACATGACTCAGGTACGCCACCGCGCAACTCAACAATCATTTCAAGGATGTTCATTTCTTTTGCTCCTTGATCCATGCCGCGATACTCGCGAGCGTGTCTTCGCCGAACGCATGCTTGAAGTCGTTCACCAGCTTGTAGGCCACCATCTCCAGGCCAGAGTTCCAGCCCAGCTCGTAGTGTTTGTCGTCGGCGACTGCATTGACAGCGCGGTCGACACTCGACTGCGTTTGCTTTTGCACGCCGCTGATAAATCCCAGCTCAAAAATCTTTTGCTGGTCTTCGCTCAGGCCCCTCGCATACTCGAGGGCCTCTTCCAATGTCATGTGCTGTTGCATTTGGATTTGCCTCTTACGCCATCCGGTCATGGCGGCCTCCAAACAGTGCCTTGATCCGTGACCAGGCCAGCCTGCGCAGTGACACCTGCTCCAGGCGCGTGCGCAGCTGGCTCGCTTCCATCTCCATGGCATTGCTGTGTTTGGACAGCAGGTTGTAGGCCTCTTCAAACTCTTGGCGCGCAGCCTCGCGGCCCTCGCTCCAGCCCTTGGCATAGGCCGTGGCTTCCACATCCGCAAAGGTGCGGCGCTTGTATTTAGTCGTAGTAGTCATCTCGGTTCTCCATGTGTTCAAAAACTTCTTCGTCGATGCGGACACGCTCTTTGTCGGTCAGCTTGCGCTCCAGCCATGCAGCGGGCCTGCCCCTGCGGTCGAGGATTTCCCATTCCCCACAGCCGCCTTCGGCCGGGGCCCAGTTGTCAGGATGGCCGGACAGCCGGGCAGGCACATAGCCGTCCCAGCTGGTCACGCGGATGATGCAGGGAATGCCGCAGCAGGTGGATTCAAACTCGCTCATGCCTTCTCCTTGAGCTGCTCGGCCACCCAGTTGCGCATCACGCGCCAGCGCTTGTCTGGAGCGCTGTCGTCGTGCATGTGGATAGTCTTGGTGTGCCTACCGTAGTCGGGGTAATAAGGCCGCACCGGGCCGCAGATTTCGACGTCCACAAACCTGTAGTCATCGACCAGCTCGTCGTTCATCCACATGATCTCTTGGACCAGTGGGGCGGCCACACCAAAGCGCTCGGCAACCAGGCGCTCGTCGCAACCCTCTTCCGCGTCGCCCAGGTCATCCATCTTTGTCCCGCGAGCCGCGCCCAGTACACCGAGGGTACAGAACTCGCCGTCAGCGGTCGCAAAGTTGTTGGAGTACAGCCGTTTGTCAGGCATCGCGTCCAGGGCAGCCAGCAGGTCGCGCAGCATGGCCTGGCCACGCTTGCCGCGAATCGAGCTGGCCACCCGGCCGCGCCACATGATGTGTGCCCAGTTGTCGTCGATGTCGTCGGAGTATCCGCTGCGGCTCATAGTGGCATGTCCCCGTGCCATGGTTCGTCGTCCATGCGCTTGAGGTTGAAGATGAACCGATACTGCGGGTGCACCTTGACGAACAGGCGCGCGTAGAACGCAATGTGGTTGTTGCAAATCTTGAAGTCCTGGCCAGTGGTCTTCATCGCCACTTCCCAGCGGATGCGGTTGATGATGAGCCAGTGACTGATCTTCCTGTGGCCGTGGTTAATGGCCTCCAGCGTGAAGCGCTCAAAGTATTCCCACACGGCCGGGTTGGCCGCGTTGAATGTGTTGAACTCCCGCTGGCGCAGATGGAATGGGGTGTTCATGCTCATAGCGGTGCCTCCTCTGCATCAGCTGGATACACAGGCCCACGCGGGGCCCGTGGTTCGTGATACGGGGGCAGTGGAAATTTAGGAAATGGCCAGGTCATGTTGTCACCTCGTAGCTGTCATAGGCCAGCTGTCTGCTGCCCCATGAGTCCACCACAGAGCCAGACACCATGACAGTGTGGTCATACTGCTTTGGGCCCCAACCAGGCTCGACCACCCACAGGCGGTCCACCTTGCAAAGGCTGCCTGTGCCGTCGCCTCGGGTGATGCGCACAAGGTCGCCCACCTTGACGCCACGGTCTTCGCGAACAGGGTTGCTCTCGCAGTCCTGCGCGTCCTTGGGATGCTGGAACAACTTGCCGCAGACATCACAAGCGTAGCGGGTGTAGTTGAACTCTTTCATACCTTCACCTCAAGCAGCTCCTGATCATCATCCTCGCTGACATACACCGAGAACAAGGACAATTCAAAATTGCCCTCGTCGGTTTCAATCACCAGGTCGCGTGACGCTGATTGCAGCTCACCAGTTTTGCTGGGACGGATCGCGCTCAAGCGGATGCTCTTGACGCGGTGGATATTCAAATTGAAGTTCATCACTTTCTCTCTTTCTGTTGATGGAGCTTGAATTATACGTGTATCGTACCAAACGTGTCTAGTACTTTCCCTAATTTAATGTGACGATGTCGTAGCCCTGGCCGCATCCTGAGCAGTACTTCATTGTCACCTCCAGTGCTTCCACAATGGAGGCACCAGTGGCCAGCGCGCCGATGGCAAAGTCCCGGCCGGAACCAAAGACATACCAGCCATCCTCTTTCGCGGACTCGGTGAAGTCCATGGGGTAGGGACTCTTTTCGTACTTGAGCACTCGGCCGTCGGGCGTGATGACCAGGAACGCGACCCAGTCCTCCTTGTTGCGCATGCAAGGCGGTGCTTTCTCAGGATCAGCTCCCTGTTCAAACCAGTGGAACATTTCCTGAGCCAGGTCCCAGTCCCCTGCAGCAGCGCACAGGTGGCCGCGAATGCGTCTGATCTTTGTGACCTTGCGCACCAGGTCGCTCTGCGTTGCTTGCTTGTCTGCTCCGAGGGCCTTGACCCTGTGATCCCAGATGATGACTGTCATTTGAACCCCACCATGATTGAGTCTGGACGCAGCACGTTGACACCCTTGGGTCGCCACAAGTGCAAGCAATATGGGTGGTTGTTGACGTGGTCCTTGGCAGGTACATGGAACTGCATGACGACATCTTCGTCGTCCCAGAACATGTCCTTCACCTGGCACATCTCTTCCCAGGTCGGGCAGCGGTCCTTGCGGCTGACGCTCACATGCTCCCAGCCAGCGCCGTCACTTGCGAGGACGAACACTGTCTGGGAATGCTTGAGCTTGACCACAAAGGCCCCGTTGGTGGCGTCGC